>UMBU01032278.1_pt1 | contig 58133 bp, 74 predicted proteins | sample 1964051 | NCBI WGS metagenome assembly UMBU01 (sample SAMEA4835949, study PRJEB28245) | human gut metagenome | biome: gut microbiome; material: fecal sample | place: Denmark | collected 2008
CCTGCACTTCTGATAGCCGCCGTATCTCTTCCTCGTCCAAAAAAGTATTCATCGACACTTGCTCTTTAAGTGTCAATATAGAGGCAAAATCGAAGCTCAATCTAGACTCATCCGAATATCTGTTAAGTACGGCTTTTAATTTAGCCGCATATTGCCGAGCGGAATTAGGGGATACACGGTCGATCATATATTCGGTAAACCGGATAAGCCGAAGCTTTGAGAGCTCGCTCCATTCGGCGTCGCATCCGTTCGCCTCCTCGAACATCCTGATGATGATCCCGTATTTCGGGTACTTTTCTAAAAAAGCCTCTTTAAGTGCAATCATTGCCTACTCCTTTCATTTTTTTACGTTTGACTCCATAAATAAACCGGAAATGAACGCGATTATCATTAATCCGGATATTATTGCGAGAGCCTTAAAACCTCCTAATAATATTATAATTAAAATGATCCATACAACAAGACCTAATTGCATCGCTTTATATTTTATGCAGGGCTTTCGCCCCACTGGTTAGATTATATTACTTTCTTATCGTAGTATTTAGCCGTAGCGTAAGAGGGTAAGGATTTTTCCGGGCGTATTATATCCATATGCTTAACCTCTCTTTCCGCTATTTCTGTAGGGCACTTCTTTAAATTTCCGACATCGCAACAACCATTTGAGTTTAAACGCGCGGTCCCGTTTTTTTCGTTAAAAGCTAATATAACGCCTATTTCTCCGCACTGGTCGTAAACAACTTCACCTAATTTAAATCCGTCTAGCTCTTCTGGTGTTGTCGGATAATCAAAATAATCGTATTTTGCGAAATCGTCAATAATTAATGGGGTGTTATATGTTTTCTTAATATCTAAAGCTTTTCTTGATTCGTATTTCATGCCATTTACACAAACAGCAAGTCCTAATTGCTCTTTATATTCAACAACCCCTTTGTAAACTTCCGACCCTTTTAAAGGGTTAGTTTTGAATGTTATTAAATAGCCTTCCTTTGTCGTATCTTCTTTTTGTCCGGCTTCGATAAGTCCTGACGACTCTGTAGGCGTTTTCAAGTCTTTAATCTTTTTTAATTTTGTATTACCTAATAACGCAGCTGAATTCTCCGGATATTCCACGATTCCTACACTTTCAGATGTCGAGATAGATTTAGATAGATTGGTGTCGCAGGATTCGTCTTTCGTTAAATCTCCAATAAGATCATAATTCCCGAAATAACATCCATCAAGATATTTATTCAATCCTTTGACAAGCGATTCTAAATCCCTGTATTCCGCTCCAAACCCAAAAGGATATTCTATATTATAGGTTGATGGATGGAACTCATTCGGGAAATAGATCTTAGCGATAATCTTCCTGCCGTTTTTTAGCTCGTAAAACCTCATTCCTTTAAATTCTTTTAATACGCTCTTTATCGTTACGATTGTGTTATAAGTCCTTGTTTCCATATTGTTATATGTTTATTCCCAAATAATCAATCAATACTGCGTATTAAACAGACGGGTAAATTTGGAAGGATCAAACCAAAGAGGTACTTTTACGGCGCTTTGGGTTGGGTATCTCTTTACTCAATCTTGAGGCTCGGAAGGTTTGCCGACTTTTCGGGCCTCTCTTTATCCATCTTTTCAATTTAATACGTTTGTAAGATCAAGGCTTTTTATCTCTTTCTTACAATACAAATATACAGCAACTTTATATTATATACAATGTTTAATGCGTTTATTTTCAGATTAATACACATTTTGATAATGCGGCAAAACATACAATGTAAAGAGGTTTGCGTAGGCGTATCGACTAGGTCATATATTATCAAACGTAGAGAGGTAAACGACGATATAAAGTCTTGAAGACTGTGTATTTGGGCGTAATGGATGATTTATGATGAGGAAGGGAGGTTAAATGTATATAGACTGCTTCTATTATTGTGATAGATATTATCTATTAAATTAGATGTGACGAGGAAGATATTTTTAATAGATAGAGTCTATTTGTAATAATAGATTTTATCTATATGTATTGTAGTTAAAATATGTATATGGTTACAACAGCTAAAGCTTATCTTTTTTTATTCTAATCGCTTTTCCCCTGTGGACATCCTTAATAAACGGGATATATTATTATTGTCTATCATTGTTTATATTATATGTATAATATAAACAATATATGATATAACTTGTTGATTAATAGTGTTTGTTGGTGAAAAAGTATGCAAAAATACACCCACCCCCCCCTGTTATATCATACAAGAAAAGGCATGTTACCATACCTAAAAATTTTTTTCTCTGTTTTTTTCTTTCTTGTTTTTACGTAAAAATGAATAAACAAATCATAATATTTATTTATTGCTCTATTTCGTATCACTTTTGCTACAAAATAAATACGATGTAATATATAGTTTAAATCTATAATGTTGTGATTTTTAATAGATTTTATCTATGATGATATAAAATATACATTATCTTTGTGTGGTAGATTAAATGATATATATCATTATATTATGGGGTTAGATATTTCAAATAATGTAGATATTGGATTTGATTGTGATTGTAACTATCAGAGTGATAGTCTTATATCTTGTATAGTTCAGAATCTTGTTCATACGGGTAATAGATACGAAATGGCTATTTCTGGGAGTCCGACAGGGAAGGAGAGCGTAAATTTGTATTATGAGAACCTTGACAGCGTTATAGAATCGGTATATACGACAGTTTCGAAAAGCGATCTTGCCCTTTATAAGGGTAATGTCTATTTTTTCACGGGCAAGATATACGAGATAGTTCCGGGTCATGCTTACTTGAAGCGTGCTATGCGTACGTATTTGCGTGTATCCGGTGTTCCCAAGGCATTCATTGTTCGAAGCATCAAGGATATAATGGCTGAGATGTACAATTCACTTGAGATAAACAGGGTGTTGCGTCCTAGATATAACGTCATGGCTTTTGAGAATGGAGTCGTGGACATGCGGGATGGTGTTTTGCGGCCTTTCTCAAGGGATCATCATGTGATATACCTTCATAGATATAGGTATGATCCTGAAGCTAAATGCCCAAAGTGGCATTCTTTCTTGAGGGGTACGGAGTTCGGGAAGAGGATTTATTCGGGAGGTGTCTTGCCTGACAAGAACGATCGTACTATATTGCAGATGTTTCTTGGCCTGTCTTTGTATGATAGGGGAACGATGGATAAGAAGGTGGAAAACGCTCTTGTGTTGTTTGGCAATGGGTCGAATGGGAAAAGCGTTATTATGGATACCGTGATGGGGATATTAGGGGAGGATAATATCTCCAATTTGAGCATGGAGGCCTTGCTTCGGGGAGGCGATGAGCGTCAAAGAAATCTATCCCAGATAGAGGGTAAGATATTCAATTGGTCCGGGGAGATGGAGGCTAGGACCTTCGCGGGAAGGGAAGACGCCGCTAAAAGCCTTATATCCGGTGAGCCTCAGCTAGGGCGCAGGATAGGGAACAACGCCTTTAAGATAACGAATATCCCATACTTCATATTTAACGCTAACCGTTTCCCCGCTGGAGGAGATAGCAGCTTTGGCTTTTTCCGTCGTTTCATATTCATCGTATTTGATAAGGTCATTGATGAAAGGCATATGAACTTGAAATTGACCCATGAGCTTAGGGATGAATATCCCGGGATATTGAATTGGATAAGAAGAGGGGCCTTACTCCTTCAGAGGAATGGCTTCAAATTCCCGGAAAGCGAGGGTAGCCTGAGAAAACGCATCAATGAGATGGGATTATCGGCCCTCGGGAAATCTTGGGCCATGGCGAGGGGCTTCTTTGCACTCCCGAGAAAAGGGATGCCTAATGATATGCCGCATGAGGTTGATTTCGCTATCATTTATGATGATGTCAAGAATTACGCGGAAGAAAATGGTTTCCCGATGGTGAGCCGGCAGACGTTAGCCGCCCATTTCAGGGAATTGGGTTTTGATAAGGATAGAAAGAGAAAGGTTGGACGAACGGTGTATTATAAATGCTATGGTCTCACTTCCGACCTGCTTATTTCGACATCGGTCCCTTTGGTGTCTGATATGAGTGTAGGAATCAATAATGAGGGGTTTCAATATGGGGAAGAGGATTGAAATACATGAATTTCACCCAACTATATATCCGAGGTTAATATGGGTGGCTAAATTGAGAAACGAAAAAGATATAAACAATGTTTTTGCGGAACGAGATGGTTCCGAGATATATCTTGGCATTAAAAAAGGCAATGAACCTAAAGCTACGACTTTAAAGGTATGGCATAAAGAAACGGGTAAATATGGAGTATTGGTTTGTATTCATAGCTGTATTAATGTAGAGGATGTAGCGCATGAGGCAGTTCATGTGGCGAGTTGTATTTTTGATGATTGCGGTATGGATATGGGATTTTACGGTGGAAAAGATGAGTGTTTCGCATATCTTGTTGGATTTGCCGCGGATTGTATCAATCAAGTAAGAATTAACAAGTTTAGAGAATAATATGGAATACGGAAAGAAAATTCAAGTTCACAACTTTGTGATGCTGAAATATAAAGTTGACAAAACATCTTTTATTAAAGTAGCTTCGGCGGCTGGTGATTGGTTTGTGTCGTATCGGGAGGATAATATTATGTACTTGACTCTTGATCTGGCCAAAGAGGAGGAGTATGAGGCCTTATACAATGTATTTACGGGTATTTATGGAACATGTAATATAGTGGATCCGGATTTTACCAAAGAGGTATTTGATGCCATGAATAGACATTTCGAGAATTTAAATGGTAGTCGTCCGGCCGTTTCGGATGAGGATGATTCTAGGGTTTTAGAGGAAGATCGCAGGTTGAATGAGATAAAGGACTTGGGATGAGGTTATGGGCGAGATAGTAACCATAGAACTTGGAGATGGCAGAAAAATAGGCGCAATGAGGCAAATTTATTTCGATCATTTAAAAATGCGGGGAGAAGTTAGGTTTCTAGGGTTTGATGGATACTATTACTATATAGATAGGGACATCATAAGTATTAATGAGGAAATGGTAAGATGTAATACCCAAGACTTGCTTTGACAATTTTTGTCCGACAATAAACTAACTGTCAGAACAAGTCTTGGGTATTAAACATAAATATTTAAAGATTGTTGTTTTTCCTCTTATTCGTTAGAAACAAGGAGCACTTGTTACATGTGAGCGGAAGGTAGTAATGTACGGTAGTATCTTCCTCTTCCACTACCTCCTTTTTCATTTGTTGCAAATCGGCGATGAGCTTGGTGGTGTCCAGCCATTCCTTGGATCCTACCTTCATCCTTGACTTGGCTATGATCAATCCCTTCAGAGTCTCTTCCTTGGTAGCCATGGACAAGGCGTCATCCATGGAGATGTCATCGTCGTTTTCCTCATGCGTATCTCGCCTTTCTTTTCTCTTCCCTGATGATTCCATATATTTGGAGAAGTCCGGGTTGTTGACCACGGAACGCATTTGCGACTTTATATAACTATCGGACAAGGTCATGTTATATCCGAAAGCTGCGATATAAGCGTCGTTGTCCTTCCATCCTGATAGCATGAGGTCGGCGAATATCTTTTCCTCTATTGATATCTTCGCTTTTTTAATCTCTGTTTTTATGCCTCTTGAATAATCCATAGATTCATTATTTTATGATTATACGAATACGAAATAGCACCGGCAGTTTATATGCCATTGATATTTATAGTCTTGTATTGGGTGAAAACCTACCATGTCATCGCATATCGCACACGGGTACGAGCTACCCCGGAATGAGTAAAATCCCATAGCCCCATTTCTCAATGCCTGATCTCCATACCACCACATCCATGCTAGCCCTATGTCGTTTCTGGATAGTGTGGTAATTAAATTATATGCCGAATTGCTTTTGCCAACTCCGTAGCTCATGCCCTTTGTCTCTATACGAGTAGCGGACAAGCCCTTTCCGAATGAATCTTTGATATCCGGGTTGTTGTAAGGCGCTGAAAGACTTCTCTGGATGGCGGATAATGTATCTTCGCCGGTTTTACCTAAGAATATACCGGCAGCTATCGCCGCCTCTAGTTCGAATTTATACCTATTGGCGTATTCATTTACCCTTTGCTTGAAAGTCTTGCCATATCTTTCAGCGTTCAAGAACGTAAGAATGGCGCCTTTATCTTCTTCCCGGTTATATACGGACAATATTTCTGTTGCGTAGATAATATTATCCTTTAATTCACGGATAATCTCATCTACCTCTTCCTTTAAAGACTCATTAGAGCTGAACCGGAACAATCTAGGGGAGATATTGTATTTTTGGGATACAGCGATTATCTTGCGTGCCGCCTCTATCATGTATTCCTCAATATTATTCTTAACGCTGATTTCCGCTTCAATTCTTGTTTGAAGGAATCGCTTAGCTTCCTGTATTTGATCCCCTGTTGGCATTCGCTAATTCTATTTGACTTAGTAAATCGTTTTGTTGCTCCTCTTTAGCCTCCCTTACAATCCTTTCCCATTCGCCTGTGACGGAATACATGGGTATACGTTCGGACGCTGTTTGTCTTGATATGAATCCATTTTGTACGGCGGAGGCCAGATCAGCGACCATGGCGGATTCATTCACGTGGATATATGGCTTGATCCACCAGTTTATAGGCAGGTTGATAAAATCTATGGATTTCTCCTTTTCAACCCCGAATCCATACGTGAATATTTTTACCATGTCATCAAGGAATGGCTGATATTCCGCAGAGTCAATCATCGCTTTCTCATAAGCCGGGGAATATAGTATCTTCAACGCCGCCGCCGGAAGGTCGCCGGACTTTAACTCCGGTGGGATTACGGCGAATGATTGCTCATATATCATTTTATATAATGTATCGAGCTGCTTGACGAATGACTCGGACGCGTCCGGTTGCGACAAGAACGATGCCTTGTCTTCCGGGCCTCCGGTGATTATCTTTACGGATCCGTTCAAGTCGTGTTGCATGGCCATGGATTCTGATCCTTCGCCTTGCAAGTACATGATGGGAAACCCGAACGCTTGATTGTTCTGGGCCATCTGGGAAAACGACATCTCATAACCGTCGCATGCGTCTTGTGAGGGGCTCCAGCATGCCCCGTCCTCATCCCGTCGATAAGCGACTGGAAGGAAAGGGAAACCATGAATGGATTTATCCACCAACTCATATCCATCGATCCCAAATATCCCCAATATTCTATTTATAGCCCCTTTAGCTCCTTTATTGGCCCGTTTATAGCGATACAGTGCCGTGTTGTCCAATACTTCCAACCACTCGATAATACGATTCCCTAGATCGTCATAATCGTAGTATGAACGAGCGAAAAGATTCATCTTGTTCGTTATAGGATCATAATGTGGATAAAGGGTATCCCCGTTCTGGTACGATAAGGTTTTGTATCCGAACTTACCGTCCCTCAAATATCCGACTATGGCGGCGTCCCCTGTTATTTTTGTTGATTTTACGGCCTCGAAGAAAGCTATCTCCATGTTTTTCTTCAACCATCCCTCTTTAAATAAAAGGAAATCCTTTATATCTTTCTCTGAAGGCTTGTCTTTGGTTAATTCGAATTGTATGTCATTACCGCACAAATGGACTGTTTGTTTAACCGTTATTATTTGCTGGAAGGCGAATGAATAACGAGGGACAAGCTCTTTATATATACGTCTGCTGGTCTTGCCCGTGGGTTCTCCATTCTCGTCAAGGACGGGCTCTTCCTCCATCCTGTAAATATCCGGATAAACCTCGTGGTCATTGATGACGTGACCGGACGGATAGTATTCCCTCATGAAATCTGATTGGGTTACCATCGTGTAGTAACAAGAGTCGTTCTGCGAGAGCGGCTCATTGCCCGCCATGAATGTCCCATGTCTCATGTAACCTTCGGGCCTAATCCTTTTCCAAGGTCTTTTCGTCTTGATATCTCTCTTATTCATATTTATAAGGGTTTATAGGATACGTATCTAAGCATCCCTTTAGGTTTGAAAATCTTTTTTTTGTTGATCTCGAAATACATGCGGTAGATAAGCGATTCGAAAAAGTCGGGAGAATAACCTACCGCCTTTATCATCCCGTCTTTGTTTATAAGCTCGAACCCGCCGATATTGGAGTTGTCCTTGTGCCGTATACACTTGCGTTCTTTCATCAGGATATCCTTTAGCGGCACTTTTTGATACTTCCCCTTTTTGCCGGAGAACTTTAAATCAAGCAATCTAGGCTCAATGGATATCTTGCCGTCCTGTATATAGTGCGCCAGCATCTCGGCGCATTGCGACTTCACGTTTTTATATGATTTCTCGAACTGTCTCTCCGGTTTTTGTGTCCCCGTAAATTTGACGGCTCTTTTCACGTGCCCTGATATAGCTTGCCCTACCCCCCAGTAATCATATATGACGTTCTCCTCCCGAACGCCCCATTCATCTAGCTTCGCCTTGAACAAGGTTTCCGTACTGGCGGAGTTTTCTCGCATGACAAACACGTCTTTGATATGCAAGTCTATCCATAACCACATAACGCAGAAATCCCCACCTTCAAAAGCGATATCCGCTGATACGTAACGGATACCTTTCTCTATTTGGGCCGGAGCGCTATAAAATAGATCCATGTCCGACATCTTTATAAGATCATCCCCTGTGGCCTTGAAATTCCAGTTACCTTCTAGATCCCTCGCTCTTTGTTCCTCGTTTTGCTGTGACAGATTGGCCGCGTAATTAGGGTCAGAGGCTATTAGTTTTATATTCTCCTCAAGCCTTCCCTGTATAAATGTCACGGATTTGACATACATTGTCACTTTATTGAAACCTAATTCCTCATAAGCGTCTTTCCATAAGGGATCAATAATGTGCTTACATTGGTTATAGACCTCCTCCGGAGTGTCACCCCAATATATGGAATCAGGGGAATCTCCTTCCATGAAGCAATACCTCATGATACCGTCACGCTCATCGATAGGCAGTCCGTCTTCCCCGATCCACCAGTCTATGAACTTTCTTACCCAGCTATCTGGATCAGGGTTACATGTCCCGTAAAACCTGTTTCTTATCCCGTAAGCGTTACGATTGCATGTTATCAGGTATTTGAATTTCTCATATGAGCAGTGTGTTATCTCATCAATACCTATGAATGAATATTGTTTTCCCTGAAATCTCTTCTTGAAGTCGTCGTACGAGTCTGCTAGATATGAGAATTTCAATTTGCCGCCATTCTTGAAATACCACGTCATGTCGCTGATGGACTTATTATATTGCCCCATCTGCCCATATAATATATATGATGTATTGATCAAGTCAAGTAGGTCATCCTTCTCGTTTCTGAGCAAAATGGAATTGTAATATGGGTTGTAGATATCTTTTAATGATTCCATTAGCAAGGAGAAGCTTTTTGATCCACCACGCGACCCTCCAAAGATGGTAATATCGGAAGAGGAAGCTAGGAACTTTTCTTGGCAGCCTCTTTGAGCGATTATTTTTAGAGGGTTCGCTTTCTTCCTATCAGACACACGAAGCGCTTCAATATACTCATAAGAATATACATGATCGCCAGAATCCGTTTTTATATCTTTCTCTAGTATCTCCATCACGAATAAAAAAGGCCGACAGGACATTATTTGAATGTCTTATCGGCCCTCTAGGAACTCTATTGCTTGTATACCGCAAATATATAAATAAAATCTATTTATATTGTTGTTTATATAGATAATATCTATTATATTTGCGCAATAACATAAATGTGTATGCTTAAAATATCGACAAGGATAGATGACACGGAACCGGAAAGGCAGACCATGATGGTAGAATGCCCGTATTGTGGAAGAAAGATGGTAGACGTGCAATACGTTTCCGGAGTGACGCTATTGAGAATCAAATGTACACGATGCAAGCATTATGTGAAAATAAATATGACAGAATAAGGGAGTATTAGAATTTAGGTACTTCTTTTATTAAATAAAGAGCTTCATAGAGAGCCGATTGTAGCGATTAATCTCGTTACGGTCGGCTCTTTTTGTTTATAAACAATTGAAAAATGGAAAAAGAGACCCTTTTGACAGGATTAAAAAAAATGCTCGGAGAACCCGGAGCAAATGGATACTTCGGAGACACCGGAGTGACAGCTAGGACGCTTGACGCTTACGTTGACGCCCTTTTGCCGACAATCTCGTCTGATGACACTGTGAACGACTTGTTTTATCAGTCTCATGCGAATGTAGTCAAGGCGATGGGTGGACAAATGCGCCACGAGCAAGCTGAATTCGTGAAGAACTACAAGCCCCAAGGCGGTGGAAATGGATCTGATGCCGCCTCTCAAAACCAGCCCCCCGCAAACAGCGGTGGTGATGATTTGTTGAAACGGCTTGAGGCTATCGAGAAGGAACGTGAGCTTGAAAGGAAGACCTCCATTGAAAAGAGCTTACGTGAGAGAGTTATTAATAAAGCTAGCGGGTTGAATGTGTCAAACAAGGCGTTATGGGAAGATGTGGCTAACCTCGTCCCTATTACTGAGGACATGGATGAATCCAAACTGGAGGAAGAGACAAAACGCTTGTACGAGTCAAAACTTAAGGCTTACAGCGGAGATGGGGCTACACCGTACAGAGGCGCAGGAGGAAGCGGAGGCTCGGAAAATACGTCAAAGGCTTTGGATGATTTCTTCGCCAAGAAAGCGCAAGAAGACAAATTCCCCTCAAATTCTAAAAACAATTAAAAATGGGAACATTAGGAAACACTTTTGGCAGAGGGCAAAAAGAATATGGTTCCGGGAAAAATATCTGGCATGAGGTGAGAGGTTCATTCCCTGTCGGGGGAAGCATCTCCAATATTTCGGATTTTAAGGGCAAAGTTATCCCCGCCGGATCCATGTGTGTGCTTGATCAATCGGCTCACACGATTAAAATAGTAAAAGCGTCCGAGATAAAGACGGCATCGCAATCAGAGGCTACGGTAGAGCCAAAAACGATCAAAGGGCTTTTGTATCACGATGTATACGTGGAGAATGATACTACATACGCCACGGGCAATGTCGTGTTCTCGGGGGAGATTTACGCCGATCGTCTAGCGGAAGAGGTTCCGGATGAGGTATGGGCCGTTCTTCCTATGATCGTACCTATTCATGAATCATAAAAGGAGGTGAGAGATGAGAAACATGGTATCTAATTATTACGATCTAATGACATTCGGGTTGGGAGGGGCTACTTTCCAGCAATTTGTCGATCGTTTCTTGGAGAAATATAATTCTCCTCAGACTGACGGATTCACTTGGGATCCGGAAATCCAGTTGGATTATACATACGAGCAGTTGCTATCGTCACTTAATATCGCCACGCTCCCTGTCTATGTGGACGAGGCATCCGAGGGTTTGGACAAGTCATTCGGTGAGTTCAAGATAGGCTCCAATAAGATCCCTACCCAGAAACATCGTTATCCTATCAGCGCAAAGATGATGCGCGAGAAAATGTTGATGGTTCAGCGTTTCGGAGACGCAGCTTTAAACTCAAGCACTCAGGAAGCGTTGATGGATATGTTGTTCACGAGTACGGACAACTTGCTTATGGGTAACAGGAACGCTTTGACCCATCAGCGTATGCGTGTCGTGTCCACGGGACAGTTCACTATCGGAGTCGATAACAACCCTCGTGGTATTAACGGTTTGACATTCGATTTTGGTGTCCCGGCAGCGAACAAGGAGACTTTATCCGGCGAGAACAGATGGTGGAAAACAAATGCGCATACAACGGCGAACGAGGGTAGCGCTTCCGATCCCCTGTTGTTCTTGAAAAACAAAGTGAAAGATATGCGTAAAAAAGGCTTTCCTGTAGGTCATTTTGAAATAGCCTCGGACTTGCTGGACGACTTGTTGACTCATAGCAAGGTGTTGAGCAGGATCGGGTTAGCCCTCTATCCTAGCGCCGCTGGTGCTAGTGATCCTGATGCGGTGGCATCGCAGTATGCTCAAAATATGACGGATGAAGGCAAACTGGACGCTATCAGACGCATTATTGGCGCATCTCTTATTCCTCGTGACAGCATTGCCGCCGTGGACAAGTTCGACAGTGACACGAAAGCCTTGAAAACGGAGACTATCGAGAACTTCAACCCATTGAATGTCTCTTTCGTGCCGGATGGTCAGGTAGGTACGATCAAGAGCGTTCAGCCAATGGTGTTCACTGACGATCCTACCCAGAGAATCGCTTGGTTTGACGATGGCAGGACGTTGTTGACACAGCGTTTTGAGTCAAAAACGAAGTCTATGTACGTGGAAAGCGAGATGGCCGTCTTGTGTGTCCCGAACATGCCTCAGTATATGTGCGTTTATACGGTAACAGCTTAGAGGTATGACTTGTTATTCTCTAAATACCGAGCGAACGGCCGAACAGTATGTTCGTGGTGTGGTTAATATGGAATTAGGTGATGAGATAATCGCCAATATTCTTTTAGACCGTCATGTATCACCGGATTATCTGGCCTCAGATTTAGATCTGAGAACCAAGATGCTGTTGAAGGCGGATGTCTATATGGCCTGTTCTGTCATGCCAAGCGTCGCCGTCAGCGTAGATGACGCCGATGGAAATTGGAGACATAAAGAAGGGGGTGGTCAGATATCCGAGACGGACAAGAGAAGATGGTCCGCTATCGCTAATAACATATACGCTCGGTATGGAGAGATCAGCCATGCTTCAAGCGGGCCTCGTGTGCGTGCCAGAGGCATGAGAATATGGAGGAGCTACTATGAGGGGCAATAATCCAAGATATCCGCATACTTGCGTGATTTACCGGATAAAAGGGGCGACCCAGTTCTCGGAGGGGGAGAAGGTATCTCTATATGAGGGTGAATGCCGGAAAGAGAGCAACACCTCGATACGCAATTTCTATTCCGATAATGTCCCTAAAACGGATTATCGGGTCTCGATGCCCGGATTCGTTGAAGGGATATTGCCCGGGGACATGATCGACGTGAGGGATCGGGTAAGTTTGTGGACGGGCATTCTTATAACAGACGTGAACATTTCCAATTTCGGGACGGAAGTATTTTTCAACATCTCTAAGAATTAAGGATATGGATAACAGCAAGGTTTTAAACGAGGGCTTGAAGAAAGCGAAACGGATTATTAATGATTATTTGTATTCCGCTATTGAGCGTTCGTGTTCCAAGCTGATAGATCATGCCTTGAAAGAAAGAGAATATGATGGCTTTACAGGTAATACTCAAACTTCATATGCTTGTGGTATTTACTATAATGGCGGATTGATTGGGATGGTGATTTCCGGTAATACGATGCGTAAACCTGTACGTATTAAAATTCGAAAAGGAGAACGTGTTTATTTGAGTAATCCATATGAAGGAAAAGCTCGAATTGTCGTGGGGAAAGTGGATGTAAGTGGAGAATTCGGTGCTGATTCAGCGGCTGATTTTCTATCTTCTTACAGACCGTTTATAACTAAAGGTTTTTCTATAGTTATGACTACCGGCACGGAATACTCCGAATATCTAGAAAACGTGAGGAACTTGAATGTGCTGACAGACACATCCAAATCAGGGAAGGACATTTTGTTGAAAGAATTAAAGCCCATGTCCACATGAAAGTTAGCCGTTTCTACATATCTCAAATCTTGGAGGAAGTTTGCTCCTTGTTATCCGATGTCAGTAAGAACGTATCTGCTAGCAATCGTAAGTCTGCGAGTCAAAAGCAGATGCAGGACTTTATCGTTGTCTCTCTCCCTGTTAACGTCCCTGATAGCAATGTCATGCAAGATACGACTATCCGCTTTGACTTAGCCGCTAGGAACATACAAAACGGATTGGAGAACACATCCAAATTGCAAAAGATGCTCGACTCTGTTATATCATATTTCCCGATAAAATCAGGAAGCGGCAGGTTCTCTGTTACCGATCCTGTTGTCGTACTAAAAGGTGATGACGGGATCGGATTCTCTCATTGGCTTATTAACGCTGAATTGCGAATAAATCAAACTGATTCATATAAGTATTAACAATAAAAGATAAAAGACATGGCAAAAATAACCGTTACCAATCAATTAAGTGCGCTAAGGGCCGTCTTTAACAAGATGGACGAGGTGTATTATAGCAAGACTCCCTTGACCGTGGCAAAATTAGCCTCGGCCATTACTGTCGAGATGGAACTTCCCGTATTGTCCGATGGCGTGACATTTAATACGGGAGAACCGGAGACCACGGAAATCAAATTGACTACCGGGGCTAACTGGGTGACACGAACGGAAAAGGGCGATTCGGATATATCCCTTCAGGTGGCCAGCTTAAAAGGGGTTATCAACGACCTGTTCATGGATAAAAAAGAGGGTATCGTATCTACCAGCAATTTGGCGGAGGATGAGAATTATTCCGGTGCAGCGTATAGTATGGCTCCCAAGAAAATTTCCGGCGCTCTTATCATGATGAGTGACAACAAGGATGTCATCGTGATCTTGCCAAGCATTGAGATGTATGGGAGCCTTGTCGTAGCGGATGGCGATAACCCCGCTTATTTCAATGTAACCGTAACCCCTTTGGAGAACGAGGACGGCTCCGATATTTTCATTTTGGAGAAAGAGGCAGATTAAAAAATTAATGGGCTGTCTTAAACCCAAGACGGCCCTTATTCATAATCCTATTTTTTATGGCAGGGAAACTAATAGAGCCTTCAAGAAAGGATGAGCGGGCGATGCAAGAGGTCAGGACGGCCTCCAAGAGTACGATACGGTGGGGACGGATAAACTTCAAGATTGGATGGATGCGCCCTTATACGTTGGAGAAGATCACCGACGTGGCCTTGAACTGTAAAAACGACAATGAGGTTCCGGCCAAGACGGCGGCCTTGATCCTTTTGAATGGTTTAATGTCTATTGTATTGTTTTATCGTATACTATGGAGAGTTCTTTATCATTATGTACCATCGGAGGTTCTAGCGGCCATCATTACGGAAGGTAAAAAAAAAGAAGCGTCGCTCATACAGGACTATTGGATGTGTATCATATTAGCGACCGCGATGAGAGACTCGAAGATGAATATGAAGAAGGAGGAAGCCGATCGTATCCTTCTCGAACAGCGTACGGAGAAGCATGGACAATAGGTGAGAAGCACCCTAATTTAATGGCTTCTCGGTCTTTCTTTTTCGGGCTTTTTACCATTCCCATGTATGAGTACAGATGTGTCCTTTCTTGCGCTCAGATAGAGCTTCTTACTATAGACAAGCCTGTAATAAATTACGGGATGGATAAAGGAGGGAAGAGAGATAAGAGAGGTCTTGACTCTAAGCGTCCAAGCAAGAGACAAGTGATCAAAAAAACAAAAGAATGGGAAGATAAATATAAGGATGGATCAAAACCTGTAATCGATCTTTCCCGGTTTATAATAAAAAAGTAGCGCATATGGGAAACCTTGGTAAACTATGGTTTGAACTTGGATTAAAAGATAAAACCGATAAGGATATAGCGGAAATCCGTAAAGGTATTGAAAAACGTCTGAAGGACTTGAACGTAGACGTGGGGCTGGATAGAAATGCCTTGAGAAATTCTATAGAGAACGCTTTAAGAGGGCAACAGTTTAAGATTGATGTCGTCGTGGATAAGGCTAATACCACTAAACTTATTCAAGACGCAATTGCCAAGGCCGGGATAAATACGAATGTCTCCGCAAGTGATGTTCGTGCTAAACGGATCGAGGAGATAAACAAGCGCATCCAGAACTCATATGATGAAAGCCGGGAAAAGATTAAAAAACTACAAGAGCAAGTTAGAAAGCTGCGAGGGGAGTATAGTAATACGTCCTCTTCCGCAAGTAAGTACGCAGGATCCCTTGGAGGAATAACCAAGAATATGCGTACGCAATTCAATCTAGCTACTCAACTCCGCAATCAGTTGGCGAATATATATTCCGTATATGCGGCAGAAAGATTCTTGACTCAAATAATCGAGATAGGCGGAGAGTTCCAGAAGCAGCGTGTGGCGTTACAGACCATGTTCCAAGACGCTACCAAGGCCGATGTCTTGTTTGGGCAGATCAAAGAACTGGCGGTCGTTTCCCCTTTTGAGTTCAAGGAACTCGCCGGATATACAAAACAGCTTGCCGCCTTTAATATCCCTTATGAGGAGATGTATGATACGACAAAACGCTTAGCGGATATCTCCGCCGGCGTAGGCGTGGATATGGGGCGTATCATCCTAGCTTATGGACAGGTGCGATCCGCCGAGTTCTTGAAAGGGACAGAGTTGCGTCAGTTCACGGAGGCCGGTATTCCGTTGTTGGAGCAACTAAGAAAAAAGTTTGAGGAGCTGGGTGAAACCGGAATAACAGTAGGAGATGTCTTTGATAAAATATCCAGAAGAGAGGTCTCTTTCCAGATGGTTAAAGATGTGCTCTGGGACTTGACGAATGAAGGAGGCCAGTTCTATAATATGCAAGGTGCTCTTGCTGATACGCTTGCCGGTAAGTTGTCAAACCTTCGTGACGCTTACGATGTGATGCTCGCTGATATAGCCGAAAGCAATAACAGCACGTTGGGCAGTGGGCTTGATTTGATAACGGATATGATGTCGAAATGGGAAGAATATTCAAAAACTATATTAGTCTTAATAGGAACTTTAGGAACATACAAAACTTCAATTATTCTTTTATCTACGGCACATAAATTGTTGAATAAGTCACTATTGATATCTAAGATATTGACTTTTATTGAGGCTATGAAAGGGCTGACAATTGCTACTAAAGCTCAGATTGTAGCATCCAAAGGGCTGAATTTGGTTCTTAATGCGATTAAGGCTAACCCGATAGTTGCAATAGCAACAACTCTTGCCGCTGCCGCCGGAACTCTTTTATTGTTTAACGACGGAGCAAAATCAACGGATGAAATTATTTCTGATTTGAATGAATCGTTTGGGGGATTGCAGAAGAATTTTGAAAAAATGGAACATATTGATAAACTCATAGAAGAGTATTCTGCACTATCTTCAAAACAGAAAAAAACAACGGAAGAAACTGAAAAATTAAAAAACATAACCAAAGTTTTGACAGATGAGTTTGGTGGAGCTGTCATTGCTACAGATAAATATGGAAAGTCTATAGGGTTGCTTGTTAACAATATGAATGCACTTAATCTTAAAAGGCGAGATAATATTATTGAAGGGACTGCTGTTAGACTTGAAGAGGCTGAGGATCGGCTTGCTCAAGTTTATAAAAATATAGAATTTTATAATGCACAAATCAGAAGCGGGGCTGGAAGAGTGTTTATAGGAAGAGGGGTAGACGGTAAAATTATGCGAGGGTTTATCACAGAAGAAGATATTGACACTTTAAAAAAACAAAGAGAGGAAGCTGAATATGAAGCTAATCAACTTGAGGAAACAATAAAGATTCATAAGGAAAATATAAATAAATTGTTAGGAATAGGGGTTAATACATCTAAAGCAAAAAAAGATTTGTCTGATTGGCGAAAAGCAATTAATGACTTTGTTTCCGGGAACGCCAGTTTGAAAAACATTGCCCCCAAAGAGGCTGAGGAATATGCTGATTGGCTCAAACGATTCAAGGAAGAATTAAGTGAAGCGAAAGACGAATTAGCCAAAAAAGAGAAAACAACAGGTCTATTCTCGGAGGATGATATAAAGGCGGACAAGAGGCGTATCCAAGAGCTTCAATCGGTTGTTGACAAGTTCAATATATCCGTGAGTGGCAAGGAAAAGGGTAAAGATCCTATAGCCGAGAAATTTCAGGAGCAAGTTCGTCTGATAAAAGAAGCGATGGACACATATAATAAATACGTTTCATTGCTTGGAAAGGAGGGCGCCACGAAGGCGGTAAACGAAGACACCCGTTTCGCCGGCTTGAATTTTGATCCCGATAAATTCAAGGAGTCTCTGAAGAATGTCCAGTCTGAGTTGCAAAAGGTAATGGGAGATAACAAGGATCGGATCAAGGTCAACAAGGAGATTGAGAAGATGTACACGGATATCGATCTGGATAGCATCAAACGTAGCTCCTCGGAGGCCATGGAGGTTATTCGCAGACAAGTAGAGGAGAGTACGAGAAAATGGAACCTGTATAAACAGATATTTGATATAACAGGGGACAAGCAGGCATCGTTAAAGGTAGCTTTTGGCATGGATGCGTCTTCTATGAACGGCATAACCACCCAAGTGGATTATTTAAAGAATGTTTTATTAGAGAAAACAGGGAAGACATATGAGGAACTAAGCGATTTATCAGAAAACAAGCTGAAGGAAATGTTAGGTGACACCAGCGGTATAGCGAAGGAAATCGTTGATAAGATAAGGGAAGCCACGAGGAGCGGCTCGGAGGCGGTTATCCAAGATGCCTTGACCATGGTGCAGAAATACGCTGACGCTAACGAGAAGATAAAGGCGCTCGAGAATAAGAGAGAGGACATGTTATCCAATCTCAGGAATACCGATTATTATAAGTCCCTGTCAGAGGAGGGACAAAAGACTTTGGACGCAGGGGTCATTAAAGAATATGCCCAGCAGATTCAATCTTTACGGGAAGAGTCTATCAAGCTATCTCCCATATGGCAGAAGCTGTTCGGGGATACCGCCGCTCTTGGTTATTCCAATATGAGAAAAGTCGTATCTGAGGCTAAAAAGATGATGGATACGGTGGAAGAAATCAAGAATCCTAAAACCGGGGAATCCCAATATGTCCTATCCTATAAGGATGAGAATGATGACATAAAGAAGACTACCGTTTCCTTGGAGACGTATTTGAGATTAGTGAAGCAAGTCTCTCAGGAAGAAAGAAAGCTGAATAAACAAAATCCCTTTCAAGGAATCAAGGACAGTCTTGATGAATATAATAAGGCCCTAAAGGAAGGAAATGAGGAAGAGAAGAAAGAGGCTTTGTCCTCTTTAGGGCAGTACGCCAATGATGCGGCTCAAATGATCAAGGAGGTTACTGACGCTTGGTCTGGTATGTTTGACTCTTTAGGGAACGAGGGAGTATCCGACACCTTATCTTTTGCTGGAGACATGTTAGGTGAGCTTGGAAGTCTAACTCAAGGATTGACCAGTGGAAACCCGATACAAATGGCTGCGTCCGCTCTTTCCTTTATCCCGAATATTGTAGGCAAGATAGCGCAATTCCATGACAGGAGGCTGGATAGGGCGATTAAAAGATCCCAGTTGGAGGTGCAAAAGCTACAAAACGCCTATACAAATTTGCAAAAGGAAATTGAAAGGCAGTTGGGAGAGGCTTCAGAGAAACAAACGGATGAAATGGTTCGAAACCTTCAACGCCAGAGGGAAGAGATTGAGAGGCAGATGCTAGCCGAGGAGGATAAGAAAAAAACGGATCAATCAAAAATAGAGGATTATAAACAGCAGATAGCTGAGCTTGACGATCAACTGAGATATTTCTATGAGGATTTAGCGAAAGACTTGTACGATATAGACCTGAAAGACTGGGCCGGTAGCATCGCTGATTCTCTGGTTGACGCATTCGCCTCTGGGGAGGATGCGGCGGAAGCCTTTGACAAGACCGTAGCTGATATAATGAAGAATGTTTTGAAAAATATACTTCAAACCCAATACATAGAGACCGCCATGAGTTCCCTGAGAGAGTATTTGTTTGGTAAGGATGGGAAAGGCGGGATTTTGGGCGACGGGACAATGTCTGGAAGCGATATGTCAGGCCTTGTCACGGAATTATCCGGGTTGAGAGATGTCATAGGGCAAAGCCAGAAGGTTTGGGAGTATTTGAATGAGGCGGCAGAGAAGGCAGGGATAACCCTTACCGATACGACTGGTGACAGTGATAAGAAAGGTCTTTCGGCAAGCATCAAAGGAGTGACAGAGGACACGGCAAACTTATTAGGTAGTTATCTGAACGCTATCCGTCATGACGTGAGCGTAAAACGCAACTTGTTGGAGAATATCGCAGGGAACTTATTACCTACGATGAGCATTACGGCGCAAGCGCAGCTGCAACAGCTTAACGCCATTGCCGCCAACACGAAAGCAAATGCAGATGCGGCGATTGAGATACAGAAGAGCTCAACCGTAATACAAAACGCTTTATCAAGCGTGATCGTACAAGGAAAGGGCGGGAAAGCTGTAAGAATTCAATAATATATAATCATGGATACTGATAAATTATTTAGCGAACTTGCCGATTTAGGGGTTTGTTCCAGCGGCAGGAGATTGTGGGGAAGAAGCAATAAGGATGTTGATATGATCATCAAGGTCTGGAAGCGATGGCCAGAGTATTTCATGGAACACTCCACTCCGGCGTTGGAGATCGTAAGACGTTATTTCGCCTCCGAGCAGGATTTGAAAAAACTGGAAGACAACCGGATTTTTTTAGATCGTCAGATCAATGCCGAACTAGGATCGGAAGACTCCGTATTTGTCATTGGAGATTCTTCCGGGGTGATTAAGATAAAGGATTGGGCTACGGTTAAATTATACTGTTTCAATAACGCTAGCATTAATATGGAATGCGGGTTACATTCTTACGTGAACGTGGAATGCTATGACCAATCTAGATTATCTGTCTTGTCCAACAATGGCACGTGTACGGTTTACGCCTATGACGATAGCTTTATTGATACCCCATGTGAACTGGTGAGGGTAATTCGCAAAGTTATGATTCGTGGGCAGGTATTTAATGGAGAGGAGATATATTGAAGTCTTTGGATTATTTTTATTATAGATAAAATCTATATTATATTTGATTGATATAGATTTTATCTATATAATGTAGGCATCTGATCTTGAACCATCACCGACAAAGCGGCTGGATTTGATTCTGTCGCTTTTTATCGTTTCGTAACTAGGGATTACCTGTAAGGGGATAAAAAAGCCCGGATGACCGGGCTAGATATTGTAGAAATGTTTTTAAAAATCTGGATGGTTTTTCATATACTCATCTATTGCGTCAAGATCTTTTTTCTGTTGTTCGCTTCCATTATATGTAGATGAGCCTTGTTTTCTTCTTAGCCTATTTTGTCTTTCTTGTCTTTCTCTATCTGCTGTTTTATCCATACCATTATCTCTTAGTATTTTTTCACGTTAGACTGATCGCCAATACTCATCGTCATATTTTCTTGATGTATCATTTTTGTGCAAGAGCTACAATCTTTGTATATAGAAAATAGTATGATAGTGATAAGTACAATTATCTTCATTAAATATCCTATATATTTAGACTCATAAGTTCTATATTCATATTCACTATTCGACATAATCTTTTTTTGCCGAAAAAATCAAATATGTTTCGTATTTATTTTTTTTGATTACCAATTATTACCTCTACGTGTTTATTATTTACTTATGTTGTTTTGAGAGGAAAACAATATGGATTTTTGAGTAGAGAATTCTTCTTCCGTTAAAAGTCCTTTTTCCCTCAATTCGGATAGCTTAGTCAATTGGTCTATAATGGATGAAGACTCATTGTGTTCTTGTTTTTTTCTTTATTAGATTCATTTGAAACTTCATCTATAATAACAGACAACAGTGATGCTATATTTTTTGCATCAGAAAGACCTTGCCTATATTTATAGGCATCCATACTATTGACACTTATTTCTTTTTCCCTTTTTATCGTCATTGTTTTTGCATCAAAACAATTGATTTCCAAAGAGGGAAGATCAATATCTCTAAGCCCAATAACGACTTTAACACAAGATACTTTTTTATTTGCAGTTGTATTTCCGGACAATCCTCCAACGATCATTCCTGCGCCACCAGCTATAGCTCCACCCAATAATGCCCCTCCTGCTGTTCTCAATATCGATTTTGAAGATATAATAGTACTATCTTCTATTAGCTGTACTGAAATTATTTTTGAATATTCAAAAATAATTTTTGAGTTTTCTGTTAAATACAATACTTTTTTATTTGTGTTATCTATCGAAAACTGATACAAATTATCAACTCCACTTATTGTCTTTGATGGATGAAAATTGTCTGTATTGTTAATTTGGGATGCTATTGATTTTCCTCTTTCCTCTATTTTCTTATTATTGGATGATGCCATTATTAATCCTATAATAAATACGGCAACAAAAATAAGGGATATTATTGCAATAGTGCTCCCTACTTCGCTTTGGATATAAGCGAAAACAAAGAGAAGAAAAAATACAAGAAACAACTTAAATGTAAATTTAGCCATAACTACAATAATTTATACTAACAACAAATTTAGAAATTCTATTTATATTATATTGGACGTTATTAATGTTTTATAACATCATTCCACCTTTATCTTCAATGGATGCCCGCAGTTAGGACATTTATACCCACCATCGGTCTCTTTTTGTACTTCGGAAGGGGAGGCGAAGAGTTGCCACATGGGGACTTTTAAGGCAGAAGCGATCTTCTCTAATGTAGAGGTTGTTACAGAGGACGCATTTAATGTTTGCTTTATTGATTGATGGGATACACCTAACATATCAGCTAAATCTTGCTGTGTTATACCTCTCTCTTTGAGTATTTCTTTGATTCTCATACAATGTAAGTTTTTTAATTATGATACAAATATACATTGATCTAATTTATGTATAATATTTGATATACTAAACAATGTTAATTGTATGCTGTTTGTATACTTATCGCTTTGATCTGTATAATAAATGATATACGATTTACATCGTCAAAATAAAATAACAGCACAATGGCAACACAGAAATACATATACATTAATAATATAAGGAATATGGAAACGATAGAAGTATTGAAGAACGTGCAAAGGCTTGGGGGATAAATCGAACGACGGGGAGAGGATCGGAAGTAGATGCCCCTCCGGTAATACGGCCGGAGGGTTTGGTGAAGTTATTTCAATGATAATTAAATGATTGCATGAAATAATAAGAAATAGGATGATTTTAGAATCTGATGGTCTTATTGTTTATCTATCTGAAATACATTGATATAGAGTGTTAATAAAATACATTATTTAGAATGGTTCTAAATTAATGCGATTTTAGGTACCGTTATCTGTCCTTATCTATCGTTATCTATCCGTTTTGTTTTGTGCTTAAAATAAGGATGTTGTTAGATTATTTTTTAATTATAAACTTTGCGTATGAGAACACCAGAATTAAGCGGGAATAAGTTCTCCGCTATAGAGCAAAAGGAAGTCTTGGTCAAGTTGATGGACTTTGACGGGGACAAGGAATTATGGATTCACTCGGAACTTGGTGGCAACACCATGACATTCGGGATGGAGGAAGCAAGGCGGTTAAGGGATTTCTTCAACAGTCTCGATCTAAGGGACTAGAAGGATGGCCTTGTCGGGGTTCGATTCCCCGGCCACTACAATCAGTCAAAGTAAATCCCCGAAAGCGGAAGTGACTGAGCCGCTAACGGGGATATAATTAGTAATTCAAACAAAATTAAAACAAAGGTATGAAAGATTTATCATTAAACAAAGAGACAATGAGTTCAATCGAAGTATCTGAACTTACAGGGAAACGTCATGATGCTATCTTGCGTGACATCAGAAACTTACTATGTCAAGGGGTAAACGCCCACAATTTTGTGGAGGTTGAATATGTAGATAAAAAGGGAGAAGCAAGGCCTTGTTTCGAACTAACTAAGAAAGGATGCCTGATACTTGCTTCTGGGTATGACGCTAAACTTCGTGAAAAAATTATCGATCGATGGGAAGAACTGGAACTGGACAAATCTCCGAAAACTTTATCCCCTGCCGAGATCATCCTCCAGCAATCTCGTCTTCTTGTTGAGAACGAGAGAAAGATAAGAGAGCTAGAGGCGACAACCGTTAAACTTCAAAACGATCTTGAAGAGGTGAATCAGAGAACCACTGCAAACCTTAATCAATCCACCATTGTCGCTTACGTTACTAGAAATAACATCAAGCTGGAAGTTACGAAATACGGTGCGATGGGACGAAAGGCTACATCTATTTGCAAGAAGCGAGGCATAGAGATCACCAAGATAAACGATGTTCGCTGGGGTATGGTAAGCGTTTATCCGGATAGCGTGCTGGACGAGGTGTTTAATAAGTAAATTTTTGTGACCAAATAATTATTCGAGGTACGGCGTAAGTACGTACGGCCAAGGCTTTAACCTATTGTGACTTGAAAATAATTGTGAAATATTAAAAGATTGATTGAATATGAAAGAGAATGAGATTAAAAGCATCGTCGTGAGAGCCGACGGTAACGAGATCAAGGTTGATCACGCTCATGAGTTGGTTATTGGTGACTTGACCATAACGCCGGAAATGATGGAATCGATAATGAGCATATCGGAATACACCTTCTCGGAGGATATTGGAGACATGATAGATACGCTCATCCGGTTGAGCTACGAAGACTCCCTTGATGACAATGAGACCATGAACAAGATAAGAACCATGTCTTGCGTGAGGGACTTCTTGATGGATATCGAGAAATCAAGACCAAAAGATTAATATATTGCATAGATATTATCTATATTGTTTTGTTGTGATATAAATATTATCTATATTTGCTTTCATAATAAACAAGAGCTTCGAAGAGAGCCTATGACATGATGGTTGATTCCATCCTGTTGTAGGTTCTCTTTTTTTTGTTATGGGAACAGATAGAGATACACTGATATTTCAAAAGGCGAATGGATCGGAAACGAAGGATCTATACGCTGACTTTGGCGTCAAGACTACCAGCGTGCCATTATTCGTCCCTCTTGAGACAAAGGAGTTGCCTTCCCGTGACTGGAAGGATGAGGACGGAGAGGACGTTTATTTCCCGGACGTGGCTAAATTAAAAGCTTATGACATTGAGATATCCGTGGTTTATAAAGGTTCGCAAGGCTCTTTTATGGCCAAGCAAGAATCCCTGTTCAAATATATGACAACCAATGGCTCAGAGCTAAACATATACTCTCCCTACTCATATACAGGATGCAAGGGGGCTTACTTTAAAGGGTTCAGCGATTTTGATTTTACGAGCGATGTAAGGTTAGGGGATGTCGCTGAGTTTAAGATGAAATTTAGGGTGACCAAACCGGAGGAGCAATTTATCATTAGGTAGTATGGGGTGGATTGTTTACGATAAGACAGGTGAAATAAAACGTTGTACGATCAAGGAACTAGAGTATAACGGATCGTTTATGGGCGAAAGGACAATATCCTGTTCGTTCGAATCCCCAGTCGTGATAAATTTCGCTATAGGCGACTATTTGACTTATAGGGGAGAGGTTTTCTATTTATATTATACCCCTTCCCAAACGAAGAGCGCTTCTTCTGGCAGTGCTCAAGACGCCTTTGAGTATGATTTGGTATTCAATACGGTAGATGTAGAGTTACAAAATTGCCAGTTATTGGATTATGTCCCGTATGGCAATGATTATCATTACCAGCCTAGTCCGTCTTTCTCATTTGTAGGTACCGTCAAGACCTTTGCCGAGAGGATACAGGCGAACATGAACCGTGATTATCCGGGATGGACTATTGATGTCTATGAGGGCGTTGAGACCGAGGAAGCTGAAATACAGATAGACAATACCTCTTGCTGGAACGCCCTCGTGATGATCAATAAGGAGTTTGGGCTAAATTTTCTCGTTACCAAGAGAAGGGTGAGGATCGGATACCCGGAAGATTCCTTGAATCATACTTTTTATTACGGTAAGGATAACGGTTTATACCAGATAACTAGGAATGTCAATGCTGACGAGGCGATTGTCACTAGGTTGTATGCTTATGGAGGCGAACGCAATATACCTTCCGATTACAATAAGCGAGAATCAGATTTCTCCGGCAAGAGGAACTTGATGTTACCCGGTTATCTGGAGACAGGCAAGAGCTATATTGAATCGAAAAATATCTCCGCTTATGGGGTAAGGGAATACACCCAATTATTTGAGGATATCTATCCTTCTATAGCGGGTGTGGAGTTACCCGGTATAGGACGAATAGATGAGCTTGTCTCCGCTGAGCAAATAACAGAAGAAACAGAGACGTCGGGTTCTTTCAAGGTGACGATCAAGAACATCGGATTCAATATCAAAGATTACTTGACCTCTGAGACGGCGACGATATCAATGCGAAGCGGAAGTTTGATCGGTTACGAGTTCGAGATTGTGGAAGTGATTCAATTGGAGAACGGTAACTATGAGATAACGCTTAACAAATCCACGAGAGACAACTTCCAAGTCCCTAATGCCGGACAGAATCTATCAACGGGAGATCGTTTTATCTTGCTGAACATCAATATGCCAGATAAGTATGTGGAATATGCGGAAGATAAGCTATTAAATGCGGCTACTTCCTATCTGGCCGATCATGATCATGTGACCTATACTTACGATATAGGGGTGGATGAGATATACATGGCTCGAAACGGGAATCTACATGATTTGATCAGGGAAGGCATGAGGCTTCCGTTGTATGACGCTGATTTTGGAACAGATTATAGCATTATTATCCAGAGCTTATCCATAAAAGAAGGTGAGGATATCCCGGTTTATGAGATATCCCTTAGCGATAAACCTATCGCTAGTACGATTGATAAGATTTGGGAGGCCATTGACAACGTTCGGAATGAAGGATCCGTTTCTAAAGGTGGATATGTCATTGGGGGAGGATTATCGCCCGAAGAACTTAATAAGAAATATTTAAGGAAGGATGTCAATGACACGGCTCATGGTGAGATCATCTTCGACAAGAAGATAGGTTCCTCCATCTTCCTCGACGGCATGGACGGCAAGGGATGGGAGATCAAGGCCGACGGTCGTGCCATATTTGATGAGTCATGGTTCCGTGGGAATGTTTTATTCAAGAAACGAGTGGGGTCCCATACGTTTATATCGGGCTTCCCCAATGGCTTCGGCTGGGATATTGCGCCATACAAACGGGTTAACTCGGCAGGTGTAGAGGAGCAGAAATATCGTCTAGAGATAGACGATATAAATGTTAGAGGCAGTCTCAGGGTCTATGAGTTCATTGTCTCTCAGCTTCGTGGGGAAAATGACAACTTGATATTCTCCGGGATGATGAAGGTGGAGTATTATGACCATGCCACTGGAAGGATTTACTTGGACACGGGGAATGGCTTACTCTACAATCCGTTCCGTTCGGGGGATATCTTGATGGTCCAGCGTTTCGGGGGAATGCCGACTGTGGAGAATGATTACAATATCATCAAGCAATACGAACTTCGGGTTGATCAAGTTGGTATCGGTAATTTGTCGGACGGAGAAAATCGTTTGGACTGGATTACGTTTGTCAACTTTGCCGGTGATAAAGCCGACATTGCGCAAGGTGATGTATTGGCCCGTGTAGATAGCGTGGCCGATTCTACCAGAAAGGGTATTGTCAAGATCACTACGATTGACGAGGTGGGAGCTCCGTATATGGATGTCGTGTATGGAATGAAGACCGATCCCGATAATGCTACCAAGGCACGTGTCGGCAATCTTTCGGGGATAAGGACCAAGAGCGGTATAGATTTGACTGGCGTTTGGGGTATCTACGGTAACGGTGCTTACTTTGAAAATTCGACCTACATTCTTGATACAGGGAATACGATAGAGCAGGAGTTTAGTGTTATGGACGGGAAGTTTGAGAGCTCTATAGAGGGTATCAGAAACGATATGTCCTTGGAAGCGGGTAATATATTACAAAATAGCTCTTTCTCTAAAAACACGGATTATTGGGTGACGGAGAACTCCATAAGCTTTTGGGGGCATGACGGAGCGTTTATTTACGCCAATGATTCTTTCGTGTCAGAGAAGAGCGGAGTCTCTGATATCTATCAGGATGGCAGCAGAAATGTCTTGCGTATCAAGGACTCGTATATCCTCCAGCGGAATGAGGTCATAAACATACCATCCCATGAGATCGAGGCGGCTGAGTATGACTATTCCTTCTCGTTACATTACCGGGTTGTTCAAGCGGGGACATTGGCTGTGGGTTTCGAGGGGTCCGGTCTTTATGTCTCCATGTCCTTGGAGCCGTCATCCTCATATCGCAAGCTTTCGAAAGCGGGGAAATGGAACGAGCGTGGCGATTTCCGTATTTCATTCGACGGGGAAATACTGATTTATGGTGTTTCCTTGTTTATCGACAACTTGGCGGATTCCATTATCAAGCTGGAGACAAGGATAGAGCAAACAGAAGAGTCCATCAAGCTGGCGGCGACAAAGGAGTACGTGGATGAGGAAACAGGCAAGGTGTATACCAAGTATGATTCTCAATTAAATATTACTTCGCAGCAAATATCGGCCGTATCAACGAGGGTGGATAATATAAAGAACACGATAGACACGGCGGGATGGATAACGTCCGCGGAAGGAAACACCTTGTTTGCCGCCAAGAGCTTGGAGGACGGAAACAAGATCATATCGTATATCAACCAGACGGCAACGACCACCACCATTAAGTCGAATAGGATCAACCTTTTGGGAGCCGTTACCTATTCTGATTTAGACTCCGCTCTGCAAGATAAGGTGGATGCGGCGGGGGGGGATGCCTTGGATAAAGCCTTGGAAGCCTATGAAAAAGCTTCTGATGCCTATGGCAGAGCGAATAGCGCCCATGAGTTGGCTGATAGCGCAGGCTCAACGGCTTCATCGGCTTATAGCAGGGCAAGTGAAGCCATTACAAACGCTGCGAATGCTTTAAGTGCTGCTCAAGAAGCCCAGACTTCAGTGGATCGACTTCCCGGCTGGAGCAAGGAAGTCGACATTATAACGGCGTTGGAAGACGCTACGGTCATAGTGAAAGGCTATATATCTACTTCCATGATCGACGTGGATAATTTGTACGTGAAGAAGTTGGCTGCAACGGAGGGGACTGTCGGAGCCTTTAAGATAATGTCGTATAAAAGCTTGGAGACAGATGACGCAGACGCTTTTATCCGTATGCACGAGGCTGGACAAGTTTTTACCTTTATATATGCTGGGCATGTAGAATCTCATTCCGGAAAAGGGGCAGCTTTGATTGGAATAGCGGATAATAGTGATTCCATGGCATTGTATACAGAAGGAGGTATAACGTTTAAGGGTTTAAGTACAGTGGCAGAAAGTTCCTACTGGAAGCCTTTATTAATACATTCTAATACGGGGGAGATAAGAAGAAGTTCCTAATATAAAAATAATAATTATGAAAGTGAATTTTCACATAGCATTTAAGAATTCTCAAGGCGAAGAAGCCTTTGAGTGGGTATCTGCCGGAGATAAAAAGGAGAAACGTTATCAAATGATAGACGAGGTCCTTTGCCAAGGATTATTTGATGGCAAATATATCCACATGACAGGTCGTGACGAAGATGACTCTCGTAGCAAGTTACAAGCATATGAGCTGTATCTGAAGCTAAGACAAGCTAGCGGAGAATTGGATATAACAATCGAGGAGGCCGTATTGATCAAAAAAGTGGCGTTACTCTTGCCTCCGGGAGCGTATGGACAAATTTATAACATTATAGAAAGGGGGAATTAATATGGCACTATCAACATTGTCATCTGTATTGAGAAGCAAATACAAGAATACGGTAGGGGATTATGAGATCTCCTATGAGACAACACGGAAAGCGGGCGAAAAGGTGACAGAGGTATTGGCTTCGATCAAGAAGGGGGAGCTAAGGTTCGGTTATGTAAACATTATGGACAAAGGGAGGAAATCGATAGTATTGGAGGATGGAGTCTCGGACGAAGACAGCAAGGCTATATTGTCAACTGTGATAGACGATGCGGCAAATATTTTCCTTAAACAAGAATAATATACGATAATATGGCTGTAGGGGATCTTACATTATCTTCCGGTTTTACTCTCACGCCCGAGGATTTACGGGCGATCGCCGCTGAGAGCAAAAAAATCTTAGCGGAGGAGTCCAAGGATTTAAGTCAGTTCAAGGAGATTGACTCTATATCCTCCGTGTCATCTTTGCCCGGTATTTCCGCTAAGGAGGAATTAGTGAGAGTCCCCATGGCTATACTTAAGGGACTTGACGGTAGGGAGATAGAACTAGCCTCTTCGTCTACGGATATCCAATGGAGGTATGTTGGAAATCCCGGATGGAATGTGTTGGTGGAATTATCCTTGCTAACCGGTCCGAAGGGAACTCCGGGAGATCCTCCGGTCGTCTCTATCGGTACGGTCTCCACCCTTCCTTTTAATAGCTCGGCAACGGCTGGCTTTGTCTTGAGAGGGGAGACCCCAGAAGGTGTACCTATTTATGCTTTGGATTTAGGTATCCCACAAGGCAAGCCCGGCCAAGACGGAAATGGGGCGGGGAACGTGTTTGTCCCTACGGATAATATCATAGCCGATAGATATTATATTTTTAAATCCTCCGTTGATAAAAGCGCAAACGGGGATTTTATCGAATTGGACAGCCTTGCCTTTGGTGTAGGTCAAAACTACTCGGGTTACAAGAACGCCGAGATATTCAATGACTATGAGAATAACAAGGCGGCAGGAAATTACGCCCACGCAGAGGGTATGAATACCAACGCTACCGGTCCTAGGGCGCATGCGGAGGGTTACGAAACGAATGTGTTCGCTAGCGAGGGTCACGCCGAGGGCAGGGGAACATGGTGCTTAGGAGCGCAATCGCATGTAGAGGGATTATATTCTTATTGTTTAGGAGATGGTTCGCATGTAGAAGGAGAATCAATAGGCACCCAGCCTTATTTTATTGAAAATACCGTAGGAGGCATAGCGGATCGGCCTATTTTTGATACGAGTGGAGAGTCTTTAAGGACTTTCATAGAAGATTACGGAGTCTATAACTCTGAAAATATTGAGCACTCATTATTTTTTGACGCTGTATCTATACGAGAGAAGTTCGCTCTGAACATTTCAATTGGCACCCGAAGCCACCTCGAGGGATGTAACAATTTTATTTGTGATAACACAAGCCACGTAGAAGGATATAATAATATATGCGGTGATTTATATTATTCACATAGTGCCCCAATAGTACATAAGGCAAATCATGTGGAAGGATACAATAATGTTCTGTTTTCGGGGAGAGAATATACAGACCAAAACTTCTGTGTTCATGTGGAAGGATATAGTAATGAGGTTTATCCGGGATGCTCTTTTTCACATGTAGGAGGAGAGTATTGCACTATAGGTAATATAGCCCCTGCAAGGTTGGCGTTTTGTCATGGGAAGTGGCTGCTTGTAAATTCGGATTATGGCGTTTCTTTTGGTCGTTTTAATAAGCCAACACTAAATAATAAAAATGTGCTGTTTTCCTATGGGATAGGACGTGATGATAACTCGCGAGAAAACGCTTTGTCTATATTGGAAGATGGAACTGTATTAATCCCTAGCTTGGAAGATAGGATAAATGATGCTACAGATTCGAAAGTTATAGGTTTAAACAATAAATTTAATAATAATAACGAAGAGCTTAAGGCTATTATAGATGAGCAATCTAATCAGATAAAGGATTTGTTAGCCTTGTTACAGTCCGGAGTTGGGATAACAAAGGCTTTTGTTTCAGGTAGTGTTTTGGTTTTTACTAAAAATATACAAGCGGAAGTGTCGGGTGAAACCTTTTTTATTTCCGATTCGCAAACAACGGTTGCTGATGGAGTATTAACAATCAAATAAATAAAAATATGGGAACAATCAGAAAAATAAATGTAAATGGGCAAGAATATGATTTGGCTGGTTCTGGCGGCTCAACAATGATTTCTGTAACCTATCAGGAGATAGTATCTTTGATTCAGGCAAGCTCTCTTGTCGCAGGGAACAAGTACAGGATCACAGATTATGTAACTAAAGTAAATGATAAATACAAGGCTGTTTCAGCGGAGAAACCTTTTGACATTATCGTCACGGCTAAATCTTCCAATAAACTAGAACGTAAAGCATCTGCCATAATGCGTGAAGGTGATGATTACTTCGCCGGATCAGACCTAGGATCTTGGGAAATATGGTATGATATCAATAATGATACTAAATCGTATCCAATCGCTCATGAGAGTGGGAAAGGATATATTTATAGGCTTATAGACGAATATGGAAATGAGGCTGATTTTGATTTTAAGAACATAAAATGGAAAATAGACTCAAATATTTTTAAAAAGGTGACAAATGGTCCTGTACCGTTTTTTACTTTTACTTTTTTAAATTCATATAATGGCATTAGCGAGGATTCGGTTATGGACGCTTCCTTGGATGGCAAGGCAATGAATAATGAAATATATATTCTTGATAGTATAACCAATACTGCTGTGTATGTCCTTAGTGTGGCAAAACCATCGATAGGTTCTGCCAGGATAAAGAAAAATAGCTCAAATAAGTCTTTTTTCATAGCTGTTAAAGGAACCGTTAACTCAAAAATAGATACTAATGATATGAGATATGGACTTAATATAGATGATGTCGCTATGGAAGTTAGCGGTAATACGGTAAATAATTATGTAGATATATTATTGAATGGCGCAAATTTAATGGTGACTAATAACCTATTTAACATCGAAGGACAGGCTAGACTCCAAATTTCAGGTTCTCTTAAAGGATGTACGGTATTAGGATCTTTTAAAGCTGGATCAGACTATGTCTTTCAAATCTCCGAGAGTTGCCAAGGAAAGATTATTGTGTCCAATGGAGATGGAGAATCTTTTAAAATAATAGACCCCTTCACCCTTCAATAATATGGAAGCTATTCGCATAGGAAACGACATCAATATAGAATGGACCATCTTCCGGGACGGTAAGCCCGAGTCTTTGGATGGCAAGAACATTAGCGTCTTCATGACCAATGGTTACAGGAAGATGGAGGTAAAAGACCTCCACTTCCGGGATAACGTGATACGATTCACCTACCTAGGCAAAGACCAAGATTATAACGGTGTCTATACGCTGACTCTTATCGAGAACAAAGGGAAGGAGGGCATGTACACCGTAGACGCTTGCGATGCGTTCCGTCTTATCCCACGGTCGTGCTCCGTAGGTGGAGATACGGGATGTGGCAGCGTCAAGGTGACAACGGTAAGGCTAACGGGAGATATCTCCGTTCCTGCCGTAGGGACCGGAGATTATGAAAGTATGACCAATAAACCACGGATCAACGGGGTTGAGTTGGTCGGGGATAAGTCCCTAGAGGAGTTAGGGATACCCATTCTCCCGGATAATATCGTAACCGATGCCGATTACACGCATACGGATAACAACTTGACGGACGCTCTTTTGAAAAAGCTCGACGGATTGAGTAATTACGATGACACGGCGTTAAGAGAGGCTTTAACCTCCGAGATCAGCAGGGCGAAGGAGGTAGAGGGGGATCTTGACACGGCCATAAGGAAAGTTGCTTCCGATCTGTCCACGTTTATAACGGGAGATCCGGACGCGGACAATATCATCAACAGATGGCAGGAGGTGGTGGAGTTCTTGTCCGGTATGACAGAGGATAAGGATATGGCCGGAGTGTTGCTGGATTTGAAAAAACAAATACTTGCGGAGGTCACGAGTATCTTGTCAGGTTATTACACGTCCGGACAGATTGACGATAGGTTTGTCGAGAAGATCAAAGGGAAGGGACTTAGCACAAACGACCTTACGGATGAGCTGTTATCTAAGATCAACGGCTTATCCAACTATGATGATGAATGGGTCAGGAGTGAGATCGCCTCTATCAAGGCGGATATCGACACGTTATTGGGTGATGGAGCGAGCGACGCTATAGATACCTTCCATGAGATCGAGCTTTTTTTGCAGGGTATTACTGATAAGGAAACCCTAACCGGTCTTCTCAATGACTTGCGTGCGGAGATAACGGCTTTGATCCCAACCAAGACATCCCAATTAACAAATGACGATCACATCGTAAAGGACGCTAATTACGTCCATACGGACAATAATTATACTGACGAAGATAAGGGTAAGTTGGATGGATTGGATAATTACGACGATACGGATATCCGGAATCTGGTCACCGGTCTAAGGACGGACGTTGATAAGTTAAAGCCCGTTGTCACATCCACCCCGTCTAACGGCCAGATAACCATAACGCCAACCAAGGCCAAAAACGAAGATCCGGACGTGTCGATAACGCTGGAGACCAAGGGAGACAAGGATAAGTCTCTGATGGCCGACGGTAAGTACCGCAAGTTGCCCGTGTACGGGAGGAACCTGTTGCTGGGATCGGGGAAGGAAGTGAGTAACTCAAATTACGAAATGGCTAATTATTGGCTGGCGGAGCAGATACCAAATGGATCACAAGTGACCGTTACTATATGGGGGGAATTGGGAAAGGATTGTACTGGATTTATCCTTTATAATAGTGGTAGTGATCTTACTATTGATGGCAAAACGTCTTCTAATACTAATGCAACTATAACACTCGTGGATGGAGAAGGACATACTACGGTTAATTGGGATACAAGAAATGAAGTAAATAATACCTTTTTAAGAATACATACACTTCCTATTGGAGGTAGTAATAACTCTGTATCCACCATCCACAAGATCAAGCTCGAGTACGGCGACCTCTCTACCGAGTGGACCCCGGCATGGGAGGACATCCCCGACATCGAGGAGCGGTACGCCTACGGTGTAGAGTGGGACATGGCATCGTCAAGCCCGGACGGGAAGCGTGTGGGTAATATGCAACTACATCGGGAGTTGCCTATCCAAAGCGGGATGAGAGGAGTCGTGTTAGATAATAATGGGGGGATAAACGCTTATCTTGGTAACAAATGGAGCGATCCAGACGTTCAACTAGCTTCCGGTGAACCTGAAAATTTTTCAATAATGACAATGATACCTAGACATTGGTATAAATTTTACTTCAATGGTACCAAGTTTAGATGCATGATATCTGCAATCCCATTACCAGGATATAAATACGTGGATGATTTTTTTATAAGTTCATATGAGGCTACAATATACAGAAGCAAAGATCTTCTTATGTCTCGTCTGGGTATTGATTCAACTTATAATGAATATCGTGGTGGTGACAACACCGCCGAATGGGACGGAACCTACCGTTCCTTGCTAGGCCGTCCCGTCACCAACCTCACCCGAGACCAATTCCGGCAAGCCGCGAGGAAACGTGGCAGCGGGTGGGAGATGTACACCTACAACGCCCACAAGACCCTGTTCTGGCTATTCGCCGTCGAGTACGCCACGCTGGACAGCCAGAAGCCTTTCAACGCCCAGAAGGACGCTAACGGTTTCGCCCAAGGTGGCCTAGGTCCGGGACCAACGCAAATGAAGGATTGGACTAACTTCAACAACGTCAACCCCCTTATCCCATGCGGCTATACCAACGAGTTCGGGAACGGCTCGGGAGAGAAGGCATATGTGGTGAAGAACGCTTCCGGCGGTACTCACGCCACGTTGATGGCTAACAGGTATCGTGGCATAGAGAATCCGTTCGGACACATCTGGAAATACACTGACGGGGCCAATATGCAGGTCACCACGGGCGATGCGGGATTATCCATATTATGGACTACCGATGACCCATCGAATTTCAGCGACACCTCTTATACCGGTTATGACAAGAAAGGCAATATCTGCCGTACAAACGGTTATGCCAAGAAGATGTTGCTTGGGGAAGATGGCGATATAGTGCCCACGGAGGTCGGCGGTAGCTCCTCTACCTACTGGTGCGACTATTACTACACCAATACATCGGCTAACCGCATGCAGGTGGTGCTGGTTGGCGGTAGCGCGGGCAACGGGTCGGCTGCGGGCCTCGCTAGCGTGGATACGGGTTATGCGCCTTCCGCTGCGCCTCGTAACGTCGGGTCACGCCTTTGCTTTTTCCCCGAATTTCGTAAAACGTCGGCGTAGCCGCACGTCTCACGTCGAGGATTTTTTAGTAACTATTAAACGATAACATATGAAAAGAACATATAGCGACACAGTGCCTATCACTGTCGAGAAGGATGGTGACGGTTCCTACCTGTACCGGTGGGACGTTAGAGAGGAGACAAGGGAGATGGGTGACGATATGTCCCCCGTGATCTCCTATAGTTACAACGAGGTCAGGGTATGGCCCACGTTGACGGCCAACAAGATATTGGAGGCCTGTATCAACGCCCTATGGGACAAGGACGTGGAGCAAAAGAAGCTGAACGACTACAACGCCGCCCAGCTGGGCATACTGGACTTGTCATACGTGGAGTCTTATAAGACGTTCCTTAACGAAAGGAAGGCGTTGAAAGACCGTGTGGATAGCGATTTCGCCGAGTGGGAGGCGGCGAGAGAGGATGAGAGCATAGTGGTTGTTTAACTAATTAAAAAAAAAGGATCGGAAGAATGGATTGGACGATGATGTTAACCGCCGTATTAACCTTTGTTGGAGGAGGTGGTCTTGGAGCAGTGCTGATGTTTCCGCAAAAGAGGAAATCGGCCGAGTTGGAGAATGAGACGAAAGCGAGTGAGCAATGGAAGGAATTGTATATCAAAAGTCAGGAGGAAAAGAAAGGTTTGAGCAATCTTATAGATAAACTATACGACGATCAGGGACATTTTCGTGACGAGAATAACCGTCTTACAACCCAGATAGCGGTATACAAAGTACTTAAATGCAGAGATTTGAAATGTACCAATAGGAATCCTCCTATCGAGAACAATATAAATAGTGAGGATAAGGAGGATAAAGATTGCGATAAAGAAGGCTCCCCAGATCCAAAAGGATAGGGGAGCCGGATAAATTTTAGCTTCCTGTCTTTCGCAAGGGAGGATAGCAAGGTTAACAAAGCGTCACAAATATACGAATAAAATCAAATAACAATGGCAGAGAAAAAATTACCTAGAGGGTTGCGAAACTGCAACCCCGGAAACATTCGGATCAATAGTGATCTCTTTCAAGGCGAGATACGACCTAGCAAGGACAAGTCGTTTAAGCAGTTCGAGACGATGGCCTATGGCTATCGGGCGATCTTTAAGATCTTGTCGAACTACTATCGAAACTATAAACTTGACACGATCCGCAAGATGATAGGTCGCTGGGCGCCGGAAAACGAGAATGATACGGAGGCCTACATTAAGGCCGTATCCGATTATGCCGGCATCCCGGCTGATGATCCGATCAACATCAACGATCGTGAGCAAATGACCCATATTGTCGCCGGCATGAGCAAGGTGGAGAATGGGAGAGAGGCAGATATGTCGGACGTTATCGCTGGATGGAATTTACTTTAACAATAACAAGACCTAATGCTGTAGAGGTAAGCGTAAAATAAGATGAAAAAATATATTGGAACAAAACAGATTGAAGCAGAGCCTATGACAATGGGCGAAGCGTTTGAGAAAGGTTTGCTGCAAACAGGAAGAGTGCCTAATGAAACCGAAAAAGACAAATCCGGTTATCATGTGAAATACAAGGACGGTTATGAAAGCTGGTCTCCGGCAGAGCCATTCGAGGAGGCTTATAAGGTCTGTCATACGTTTATAGATCGTCTCCAAATAGAATTGTTCGAATTATCCGATAAGCAAGAAAAGCTAGGTAAGTTCTTTGGCACGGATATATTCAAAGGATTGTCAACACAAAAGCAAGTATTACTACGTGCACAATTTGGGGCGATGGAAGCTTATAGGCAAATCATTATTGAGCGCATCCGTATTGAGGGCATCTTAGAATGAGGCCTTGGCAAGTAATATTAATACTAGTGTGCTTGGTAGCCAGTTTCACGGCTGGCTACCATATCCGGGGGGATGTGGCTAGTGATTCGATATCCAAGACCGACACGTTCGGCAAGGTGGATACGATACATGACAGCATTCCGTACCCGGTCTATGAGACACTGGTACGAACAATACCTGAGCCTTTTCCTGTCTACATTACATTAGACGGTGACACGATTAAGGAACCTATATATGTCCCGGTGCCGATAACTCAAAAGGAGTACAAGACGGATGATTACCGGCTGTCAATATCCGGCTATAAGTCTAATCTTGATTACATCGAGGTTTATAGAAGGACTGAGTATATAACCAAGACAATGAATCCACGTAGATGGGGAATAGGAGTTATAGCAGGTTATGGGATCGGTAAGAATGGCTTGTCACCCTATGTCGGGATAGGCGGGTTTTATAGAATTTGGTGAGGCTTCCATGGCTCACGCCCGAGAAACCTCTGATAATATAATGAATGCGTTATATGAATAACAAGGGCTGACGTTTTTTGTTCATGATTAATTTAATATTAGTTTGATGGTGACTTCGTGAGAACGAACCGGAAAGGGAAGATAAAGAAAAAAGAATCTTCCCTAAATAATCGGATCGGAAGTTTGATTATTTTTTCATGCCACGCACGACGGGAAGATTCTTATAAGTCTTTCTGCCGTGCATTTTTTTGTGCCCGGCTTTGATAATAAAACAAACCACGAAATAAAAAGTTTATGAATAAGGTGGAAATTTTTTACAAAAAAGTGATAGAGGCAGTCTGCAAGGAGTGCGGGACCGATCCGGTAATGATGTTTAGCAACAACAAGGAGAGGAACGTTGACGCTCGGGGAGTGGCTATAACCATACTGGCCGATCGCAAGTTGAGCGACAATATCATATCCGATCTGACGGGAATGACGAGGCAAGCCGTGAACCGGATGCGTAATTTGTACCCGGACAGGATAAGGAGGAGTTACTACCTGAGGAGGACGGTGGAGAGCGTCAAAGAGGAGCTATCCGGTACGGTCTGAGGGTGCGTTATGTTGTAAGGCATGTGATTTGTCTATGAAAAAATTTTCATATAACAAAATTTTATGCGACCTTTGCGGCATGAAAGATAATAATGAAACCTCGGCGGCGCAACAATCCGTATCGGGGTTTTGTTTATTGAACAGGAAATTATTTAAATCGAAATGTGTTTAGGAATAAAAGTCAATAAAGATAAAATAGGCAATCTTATGGTATATTTGTCGGAGAGGATATCTCCAATATACCATACTCAGCTTATTAAGCTTCTATATCTTATAGATGAAGAGGCTGTTAAGGATGATGGCGTTCCTGTCACTTGGCTTGATTATAAGGCGTGGCAATATGGCCCTGTAGCCCCAGATACATATTATATAAAATGCGGGGGAATGGAGTTCTCTGATTATGTTAAGGCGGAGAAATGCTCAGGATCAGATAATCATTTTTACGTTTTGCCGAAGGTGTCATTCTCGGATGATAAATTTAGCGACTACGAAATGGACATAATAGATCGTGTCATAAAAGAATATGGGAATAAAAAGCCTAGTGAATTGGTGAATTTGACCCATAAAAAGGGATCGTTATGGGATATTACCAAGAAAGAGCATAATATTATTTTCGATAATGATTATAAAGTATCGGATTATAGCTTAGACTTTAAGAGACTAATAGCGGATGATCCTGAGAAACTGGAGAACTATAATGGTGCCATGGAGATTATGATGATTAATAGTAAATTAAAGTCATGCGATAATGTTTAAGCCCGGAAACGTTTTATATGGCACGTTTAAGCTGTCAAATATATGCACGAAACCAAAATATGCGATCATTTTACATAATGACGGGCAAGATTGTGTGTTAGCCACATACACTACATCGAAAAAGAGGTCTGGGGTTAGTGATTATGTGCATGGGAAAAATCCTTCTGGATCTAATGACCCTAAATCTTATGTGTTTCTTGCCAGTAAGGAGGTCGGCACATACAAAGACGGCAATGGAGTTACTCAAAGCTTCAGATTTCCTGAAGATAGTACGGTCGTTCCAGATTATGGTTATACAAAGACCTCCACGCATAGCTTATCATTGAATGTGCCTGATTTGACTTTTATATGTAGTTTGTTTGAGAAAGAATACTTGGATTTGATTTATATGCTATATCAAAGCAAGAAAACTCCTCGGGAGTATAAAAAGATATTTGAGAAAATATTGCAGGATAAACTAAAGTGATATCATATAAAGAGGAAGGTATGAAAAATTTAGATGAACCAAAAGCTAAGGAGTATAATGAATTCCTAGAAAGGAATAGTTTTGATAAATACTCAGATAGAAAAAAACATATATCTAGTCCAACCACGCTACAATGCATGTATTGGAAACAGGTGGAACCGGTAGATATAAAAAGTAACCAACCATAAAAATTAAGCGTTGTATATGCCTTTAGTTTGAAAGGTCTAAACAACAACAATAAGCGTCGTCAATACAAATTGGCGGCGTTTTTTTGTCTCATCCCCTTCCGCAAAGAACTAGCAACAACTTCGCAACAAGCTAGCAAGGAGATATTTATTTAGCAAAGCCCTTCTCATGATTTTTGTCGTGTCCGGTAATGGTGCCGGATTAACGACAAAAATTAAAGATAATGGATAGAAATTATTTTATCGGTACTCCCGAAGGAGGTAATTCCGGTGGAAGTAAGTTTGACATCATGGCCTTTCTCCCGAGCTTGATGGGCGGTGGTGGAAAATCATTGGACCCCAATTTGGTAGCGGCTTTGATGAACAATAAGGGCAATCAAGACGCTTGGGGCGGTGGTGGTTGCTGGTGGATCTGGATCATCCTCCTGTTCTTCGTATGGGGAGGCTGGGGTGGCAACGGCTTCGGCAACAACGGGGCTAACGGATTACCGGCTCAATTGAACAATGACACTGGTCGTGAATTGTTGATGAACGCTATCCAAGGAAACGGAACGGCTATCAGCCAATTGTCATCTTCCTTGAATTGCTCTACCCAGCAATTACAAAACGCTATCTGCCAGATCCAAGGACAGATCCAGAGCGTGGGTAACCAAGTAGGTATGAGTTCTCAACAAATCATTAATGCCGTCCAAAGTGGTAACAATCAATTATTGAGCCAGATCGCCGAGTGCTGCTGCACCGTTAACAACAACATCACTAAGATGGGCTACGAGAACCAATTGGCTAGCTGCAACCAGACAAACACGCTGGTGAATACGATGAACAACAACACGTTGACTCTCCGTGACTCAGGTCTGCAGAACACCCGTGATATCATCAACGAGGTTCGTGATTTCAAGAACTTGTATCAACAAGACAAGATGGATCGCTTGACGGCGGAGAACCTAGCCTTGAAAGGACAGATCTCCCAAAGCAACCAGAACGCCTATTTCGCCGCTACTCTACAGGCGCAGACCGCCCCTCTAGGTAACGCCTTGGGTGATTTGAGCTCAAGATTGGCCAAGATCGAGTGTAACCAGCCGGAGGTGGCAAAGGTTCCTTACTCCCCCGTGGTAGGCATACCCACTTGCGTGGCCGCCCAGTACGGATTAGGCCTAGGTCTCGGTAACTGGGGAAACTTCGGCAACGGATGGGGATAATGAGTTAATAACCTAAAAATAAAGAGTTATGGCATTCATTAGTCCTTTCATAATGGCGAACAAGAACGGTATCCCACGTTTGGAGAGCACGGGCGTTACGGTCGGGACGACCAACGTTCGTTTCTCCTTCCGCAATCACCCGTTCCTGTCAGCCCCGTTTAGCGGGTTGATCTTGTTCCGTCTGGCCCAGCCTATCCCGGCTGGTACTACCGGGACGTTGCCGGTAGTGTTTGACACGAACGGCTCCACGCAGGCGCTAACGACCATTAACGGCGCAGATGTCACGGCATCCGATATAACCGGCACCGGAATCTACTTGTGTTACTATGAGTCGGGCAATAATACGCTCCAGATAATGACGGGAGTGGTGTGAGAGAGTATCAACGAGAGACCGGAGCGATCCGGCTCTCATAAAAACCAATAAATATGTTCAAGAATCAGAGACAAGGGAATCCTTTATATATCCTTCATAAGGGGAATACGCCTTTTTGTGAGGTTGGAAGCATAGTCAGCGTGTCCCCTCCGAGACCGGAGAATCCAAATTTCAACATGTATGGTCCGCAAGCTAAAATCGTGGTGGACATAAAGGCCAAGGTAGGTGAGGACAACGTCAGCTTCTCCAACGTCTTGTCCGACGTTACCATTACGGATTACCCCACTACAAATGGGGAGAAACTGGTTGTGTCATGCGATCTAGGTGCCCTGAATACGGAGATCAACGCCATGATGCAGCAAAGCCGACAGGCACTTGACAGCATCGATTACCATAAATCCGTGATTGAGGGGTGCGAGAAGATGCTGGTAATACTGAACCCTGAGTTTGCCCGGGAGAAGGAGAGGGAGAGTGAGATCGCTAACATGAGAAACGAGATGTCCGATCTGAAGGAGGCTAACGCAAGGTTGGTTGCCATGATGGAGCAACTTGTCGGTTCCGTGAACGGTAATAATAACAAGAATAAAAAAACAGAGTGATATGGGAACATATAGCAGAAAACTGAGAGAGCTGATCGAGGAATTCGACGCCATGGAAGACGAGGATATGTTGGAACTGGCGAAGGAGGCCTATAAGCTTGGCTGTAAGGAAGGAAAGCGGAAGGCCATGGAAGGCTATGGCAACCGCATGGAGGAAGACGAAGACGATGAGTTCGAGGACGACGACGAGTTCCGTGAGATGTGGGAGCGTGGCGGCTACGGCAACCGTGGCGGCGGTCGTGGATCATCCGGTGGCGGTTATGGCAATCGCCGTGGGGTGCCGGGCACCGGACGCTACTCGAGACGATATCGTAGATAACCATGAGGGGGGACCGGTTTCCCCCTCCTAAAAAACAGAGGAATATGAGACTAGATATGTATGATGATTTCCCTTCCGGCATGCGATCCTACCTGAAGGCGTATGGCTGGCATTTCTCCAAGGCCATGTGCGATTGGGCCGTATCCATGATGGAGAAGGAGGACGGAAACGGGAAGAAGGTCAAGATAACCCCTTTCACGAAGGAACAGGTGGATGAGATGCTGAAGAAGTATAGCGTGGACGTGAAGAAAAAGGGTGGATACGATTATGTTTACGCCGCCAACATGTGCAAGGCCGATTACCTTGGCTCCTCCGTGCCTAACGAGCAGTACGCCGCTCTTTATGTCAAGAACGTCTGCGACGATCCGGACGCTTACGACGGGATAGTGTTCACCCGGTTCTACGCTGATTGCATCGGGTCCGGCACGCCTATAATCTGGGAGGAGATGATGTGATGGGAGGCTGGGGCTACATACTGAGGATCTTGAAGGGAGAGTCCCCCAAGGACGTGCTGGCGAGTATGCCGGAGAAGGATTTTGACAAGGTATCCGAGGTGGTGGGCAATCTCAAGGCAACCAATCTCACCCGGCAACAAAGGAGGAGGATAGAGCGGGAGTTCAAGACGGTAAGGAGATGATACGACGGGATTACCATATCAAGAGATACGATTGGGTGATCCACGTACTGTATAACGTCACCTGCTCGAGGACATCCGATATCATAGCCCTATTGAGGAGGGTCGGTTGCCCGGAGAGCAAGATACGGGAGGCTTATGGCAATATGGGGTCGTGCAATCTGGACGTGGGACTGACCTATTCGAATTACCGCAGCCGGGAATCCGTCATGGTGATAGGCCGGACCTCGTCTTACAGGGAGTTCTCCAATTCGTTGTTCCACGAGTGCCGGCACTTGACCGATCACATGGCTATAGCCTTAAATATGGATGTGGGTGGAGAAGAGATAGCTTACCTAAGCGGGTACATAGGAGGAAAGCTAGCTCCCGATATCCAGCTGTTCATTTGTGATTGCAATTGTCATAAAAACGAGATAAACAGACATATTTATCAACAAAAAAAAAGAAAAGAAAATGGTAACAAAAGCAGATTTAAAAATTGAGGCCGCTCGTCTTGCGACGGAATCCGTAAATGAGGCGCGCGAAAAAGGGGAAAAATTGGAGTTTACTCCTTTAGCGGAAGAAATATATAACTTTCTTCAAAAGGATTTGGATTTGAAGGACACGGATGATCCTCAAGGTATGGTTTCGCAAGTGGCTTCTATGATTGGGGGGATGAATTGGAACAATATATTACCTAAACAAACAGAAGATGGATCAGACACGAAAGAGGATGTTGCAGGCGAAACGGCTTAAACGATCATCCTCGCATTTGGTTAGACCTCTCCCTTATCAAAGGGACACAACAGGTACAGGGTATATGTGGATAATCTTATTGTTTTTCTTATGGTGTCCACTCGTTAATAATGAAAAAAGGTAAGCAACATACAGAAAAGAGAGAATCCTCCAGACGTGAACTAGATCGGTTGGTTGATTCTCTCGATTTCGAGCCTGTCAACTTTCATGAGGTGATGGCCCGGATACGGCACTTGATGTGCCTGTTATAGTCCAATATCGCTTAATAACCCACTGAATAGATGAGCGTAATACAGAGGTTGTGTTTCTTTGGGATTGTTAGGGTTTACTTGGTTCTCCCCATATTTAAGCCCGGCAGCTGTCAAGGATTTGAACTTCTTCATGCCCTTGCTGGATTGTCGTTGCAAGGTCGTTAACAACCCCTTTGCGGCCATTCTTGCGTTGAATGCCTGTGCGGATATTTTTAATCCGTTAATTCCCAGTAGTTCAGTGGCTGACAATAATTGATCCTTGGATTCCGTATAGTCCGGGGTAGGCAAACCCAATGGATCGAGTATCTGCTTTGCCATGAGCAATTTAGAGCTATCATTTAAGTTTAGGAATTTTGCCGCCCACGAAGCCGCCTTCATTTTGTCGGATAGCGATAACGTTTGTTCCGTTGGTTTGTGAAATACCTTCCTATACACCTCGAAAACTGGTCTTACTTTTCTCGCTATAAAGAACTCCATACATGAAACGGTAAGTTTATAGTCAATCTTATTGTTTCCTCCCCAGCTTGTTTCATCTTGCTTGCCATTTTGGGCAAGCGTCTTGTAATCAACCCCCTCAATAAATTGTTCATTTGAAGTCAATGCTCTAACGGCCTTCCCTTTTTCAGAATAGACTAATGGCCAAACTTCGTCAAGATTGATTGGAAACTCATCATCAGATTGAGCTAATTTTAAAACAGCCTTGAAATAACGTTTTATTTCATTCTCGCTACTATTCTTTGACAATATTAATTTTGATTCCATAATAACCTGATTTTAAAATTTAAATGTTGAGTGATCTCTTGATCTCTTCCGTGATCCTTTTGGTTATACGCTCTTGATTCCATTCGTGCCATTCGGTATACAGACCTTTTCCTACGAGATAAAAGAAACATGAGTTCTTTAGATCGGTTTCTTGCTGAGAGGTGATCTTGGCCCATTTAAGACGGTTCTCTAACATTGAGATATCCTTCTTTAGTTCTTGGATCTTTTTGCTTTCCAATGGGATTGATGCGTTTTTAGCTACAGTCGTATGAAAGACTTTCCGGTATACCTCGAACACCGGGCGTATTTTCCGGGCGATAAAAAATTCCATGCAGGGCACGGATAGTCGATACTCGATCTTTGGCCTTCCTCCTTTTGGGTTTTGCGGATTTTGCCGCAAAACTTGATAGTCAATATCTTGCATGAATGTTTTCTGCAAGACATCTACGGCATCCGATCTCTTGTTGTACACTAAAGGATATACCTCGTCAAGGTTCACGGGGAACTCTTGATCTGATTTTGACAGCTTGAGTACTGCCATGAAGTAGCGTCTGATTTCTACGGTGCTACTTTCTCTTGTAAGAATTGTTTGCTTCATCTGGTCTTCGCATTAGATGAATAAAAAAAGAGCAACCCCTCATAATCCTAGTTTGCGAAGACCACACATATCGTAGAGATACATGAACGGATTATGGGAGCTGCTTATACTTCTCTCATTCTCTACTGGACCACTCGCTTGCGGTGCCTATGTGTAATCTTCGCACCGCAAACTTACGAATTTTCCCGGAAAAGCAAGCGATATCTTCTATTCTTTTTATTATGAGCCTCCCTTGAAGGCTCGGTTAATACTATTCCTCAGATCGAGTATAGGCATCCAATGGGTAACACAAATTTTATCACCATTAATATCATACCATTCATTACATTCTCTGCAATACCAACCCTGTTGTAAGTATTTAAAATAATCAGTACACCAGCAGCCAGTTATTACCAGATCTTCATCATCAGGTAACTTATCTTTTGTGCTTATCCACGGTAATTGCTTTGCCTGCCATTCGGCACCTGCTATAAATCCCTGATAATACGCCGGGAATGCACTACCGCTACTCCTGCTTTCAGCGAATAAATGAGCCGCTTCTTCTACCGTCTGTCTCTTATCAATATCTCTTTCCATGATTTTAAATAATATTTAAATATTGCTAACCACACATTGTTAGTATACGGTAAACCTGTATATTTGCATTGCGTTTGGTTGGAACATTAACACCTCCAATCTGGTGAACTGTCATTCACCTCCTTGTCCTATCTCCCTTGTCCGAGAAAAGACACAAGCCCATTGTCCTGTAACTTTGGGCTTTTTTTAGTTTCTATTGTCAAGGTGTCCTTCCTTGATAAGCCATTCAATCATTTCTGTGATAGCATCAAAAAGGCTCTCCCTGCAATATGACTTGGCAAGGTTACTTCCAGCGGAATACTTTATAGTGAATTCTTTATCTCGTGGAAGTATGAATAGGTAATAGTTATATCCCTCACATTCTATTTGATCGGGTATCATGTCTATTAGCTTGGATAGAGACCAAGTGGGCAATACCGTATCTTGATACGCTTTACTTTTAATCCTTCTATATTCAAATGCGACCAGACGTTCGAACTCGTCAAGATACATGTCCGCCGTCTCCGGTCTCACCCCGGCCTCTAACAGCCGTTGTGATTGTTCTTTGTTCGTGCAAATTTGATTCATATTATAATTCGTTGTTAAAATATTCCTTATTATCCATATCTTTCCCTCAATTTATCAATGTAAGATAAGTACCATTCACGAGTTTTCTCCTTGTCATCCCCTACGTATAATAAACCAAAAGGATCGTACTCTATAAACTCATCGGTCTTGCAGAAAGGGCACGGGACATCCCCGCCTACGGTCAATCCCCCAACCTCGCTATCGTATGAGTCAAGATCCCATAGATAGCCTTCACAGCATATTGCGTCAGGATAAGATGCACCGAAAAAGGGAAACTCGGGACATTTTTTTATTTCCTCTTCCATATCTATCCCTCATGAATAACCACACACTCAATTTGTTCGTCATACGTAACGTCCACCGGATCGTACTCATATTGATCGTCTGACGTGCGGATCATGACCTCCGCTTCCGGGTCTTGCTCTTGGAGAAGAGCGATTAGTTCTTTATTTCTCATATCAATTTGGATTAAATAGTTAATTACCCGGCTTTCTCAAAAGCCTTATTGAACACCCTCGGATCAAGTATAGCGTTCGTTATCGCCGTGAACGCCTTCACGATCTCGGGCTGCTCATTTAAGTTTATTTTCACGTCCTTCCCGGTGACCTCGCTTGATAACCGGTCACTTAGGAACTCTACCCTGCCCAAATCTAGATAGGACAGGGGATTGTACGCCAACGGGACGATCCCCCGCATCCTTTCGCCGAAATCGTATATCGTGATCCTAGACATCTGCGCAATCATGTTTATCGTGGATGACAAGGATGCTATCCTGTTCGCCGAACCGGATACCCCGTGATCCAGCAATATCTGGCTGATCGTGTAGTAATACCGGTCTATATGAGGCTGCACGTCCTCCTCCATGCTTTGCGTTATCTCGGCGAACGCCTCCTTGTTGGCCTTGGCTATCCGGAAGATGTTCGTGTTATAAGCGTTTATCCCCCTCTCGATAGCGTTGGCCGTCCGTTTGGCGTTATGCCTGTAGTGCTCGCTATTCCTTATGGCCTCCATGAGTGATACCGTGTAGTTATACACTTGGTCGTTCAAGAAAAGCACCATGTAGGTTAGCGAGGTGACAAGTCCGTTCGTGTCCTTGTCGATCTCTTCCCAATCGTTGTATTGTCTCATTCTCCCATCCTCCGGATCATATAATCAACAACGTCCTTTACGGTAAGGCATCGTCCGGGATCATCATCAGGGATCGATATGCCAAACTCTCTCTCCAGCTCCATCAATATCTCTACCTCGTCAAGACTGTCCATCCATAGATCATCCTCCAGCTTGGATTCCATCGTAAGTGGCGTATCTTTGTGAAAAAGTCTACTCTTTATGATCTCAAATACTTTGTTTTTTATAGTTTCTTTTTTCATTGCTGTAATTATTTTTTATTGCTCTCATCATAGATGAATAGATGCCTCTATCGCCTTGAATATCTCAAATGCTACTTGTGGGACGATGGCGTTTCCGTAGGCTTTTATGGATTCTTGTCTCCATTTTGTGAAAGGAATGGCAAGGTAGTCCACATCAAAGGGTAACCCATCATATCTTCTACAAACAGGGGGTTGAGTTGGGAAGTCTTTCCATCGTTTTGCTGACAATGCTGGCCAATCATTACTGGTATATTGCATAAGGCATCGTCTCTTCTTGTCGGATTCGGCAAAAGCCCTGATACAGCAAGATCGTTCAACTCCATTGTCCAGCCTTGCGATATTTTCCTCCTCGATCTCCCGTCCGTTATTTTTGAGCCATGTTTGTAGCTTCTCGCCGTAGGTGTCGGTAACATCTTTTCGTAGGCCGCCTCCGGTAATCCCTGTTGTTTGCTGTTCGGACCCCTTCGCTTGAAATCTTGTGCCGTTGGAGTGGGAAGTAGACTCACGTCCATGAATTTCGTTTTCCCGTTCTTGTCGCAAACCTTCAATCCTTGCGTCTGAACGGTCGGAAGCAATGAACCATACCCTGTCCCTCTTGTGCGGCGCTCCGACACCGCAAGCTGGAATAAGAATCGGCTGGACGGAATATCCCTCACGCTCAAGATCTCGGCAGATGGTCTCGATAACGTATTCTTGCTCGAGTAGCGTTTCCTTGTTAGCCTTTTCAAACAAAGAGGCTTGACTATCCACCGTAACCTCACTGCCGGGTTGTACCATGCTGGTGATTCCAGCAACGTTCTCACCAATGACCCAAGCGGGTCGTATCTCCCGTATTGCCCGAAGCATTTCCGGCCAGAGGTAACGGTCATCATCCGCTCCCTTTCGCTTTCCTGCCGTTGAGAATGGCTGGCAAGGAAACCCTCCTGTGAGTACGTCAACCTTCCCTCTCCACGGAGTGAAATCAGTTCTTGTAATATCGTCATATTGAATGCTGTTTGGAAAATGATATTTCAGTACCTTTTGGCACCACTCGTTAATCTCGCAATGAAACAGGTTTTCCCATCCCATCCATTCGGCGGCAAGGTCAAAGCCGCCCACGCCAGAAAATAATGATCCATGCGTCATATCTCCTTAGTTTTAGCAAACACCACCGACTCATGATCCGGTCTCAGATGGGCCATGCAAGCCTTGCTGTACTCGCAAAATCTCGCTCCATCATCCCGGAAGACGCATCCCCTGCACGGGATCTTGTTCTGCCCGTTGTAGTACGGCCTGTACTTTTCCACGATAATTTTCATGTCTCCTACCAACACGATCAAACCGGTAGGGGTGTTCTTCAGTCTGTTTATTATTTCCATGTTACTCTATATCAGTTTTCTTTACCCTGTAATGTGTACCATTGATCTCTTTAATGGCGAAGTCAGAGAACGTTGCCTCTCCCTTGGACACCATCTTACATACGTCGTTGTAAGAGTATAGCTTGGCTCTCTTGTCAAACTTGATGATATCCGCTATGTTAAGCTCCTTGTAGTTGAAATTGTCAATAAGATGGTTGATAGCGTCATTAAGCCGTTTTGTGGTGAACTTATTCGCCCTTACCCTTTCCGCTAACAAATTGAAGAACGGATCTCCCATTTTCGGGAATGCGGTCATCAATCTGCTGATAGATACGGCTATTTCTCGTGGATCAGCTAAATCCCCGGTATAGAGACTTACGCTACACTCACCGTTTGGATTCCTCGAAATCGGCTCGGGCGATTCCCTCTGCGATATTTCGAAGGAACTCGTTTGGATCACGGTTGCATTGTTGAGTATTTGTCCGATTTTTGTTGTCATAATTACCAGATATTACTTTTTCAAAGTTCGTAGGCTTTATAAGCCAGTCGAAAGAAGCCCTCCAGCCATTTTTATTCTGGCCTTTGAGAAAATCGCTGTTTAATGCCATTTGTATCATCTTAGCGAATGTCTCTTTCCCGTATGTCTTGATACGTGCGTTTATCATCCCTTTTCGCTTGTCGGATAGAGGCATCCGTATATTCCCGAATGCGCCTTGCGTTTTTTCATTGAAAAATTTAACAAGTTCCGCGTAGTCAATCCGTCCATCGTGCGGCCGTGAAGTCGCACATACAGGAGATTCGTTAGAATCTACTGTTATATATTCCTCTTCCTTTTCCTCTTCCTCTATAGGCACTGATTGTTCAGTGAACGTTCCGTGATTAATCAGTGATTGTTCAGTGAATTTAGATAAGATATTGTCTAATTGATTTTTAGGTATGTTCAAATCGTCAACATTCGGTCGGTTTATCACTTGATGCCGAGCGAAGTTAGGCAGATATATGAAATTCTCATCCCTATATGAGAACTGACATATAAATCCATTTGTCGCAAGCTCTGATAGCCATTTCTCGAACTGTTGAACCTGAATTTGGTCATACGGGAATATCTTAGACTTTAGCCATATCGTGTCACCGATCACAACTCCGATATCATCGGAGAAAGTCCATAATCCTATATATAGGAGTCTGGAATCTCTGCTGATCTTTCCTATTTTGGAATCGTCCCAGAATTTAGGCTTAATTGTCCTTATCCGTGCCATGTTTGTTTCTTTTTAGATATGTCATATTTATTTGGTTTTATTTTTTAGACAATACTATATACTCCCCGGCCGGAACCGGGGCTTTTAAAATCTTAATACGTGAGTAGGGTAGGGCTATTTGATAGTCCTCTTGATCTCGTCCATCAACCTCTCTGTTATCCTCCTGTCGTGCCACTCGTGCCATTCTGTGAATAGCCCCTTGGACACCATGAAGAAGAAACACGAGTTCTTTAGCTCCGTCTCTTGCGAGGACGTGATGCGTGACCATTTGAGTTGGTTCTTCACGTGCTCAAGTTCCTTGGCGAGCTGGTCGTTCTCCTTGGATAGGCGGTTGATACGGATGGTTTGCTGACGTTGGGTAAGCGTATTCATAACGCACCTCCTTTCTCCAATCCGGCGATAAACAAAGCGGATAGTAGATAGAATAGCGTCTTGGTATACCCCTTAGCGTCTTCTATGGTTTCGCACTTGCATACCTCGCAGGGTAATGCGTTGTAGATACGGACTATTGTAGCCCATGAGATAAGTTTACTATTGTTCGACTTAACTCCGATACTTTCTGTTCTTGGCATTTCAGGACAAGTATTTGAGTAAATAATAATAAAGGCTGTCGCCTCCCGTTCCGCCAAGAACAGTACACACAGCGTGAGCAGTGGGTATCCAATGGGAGTGACAGCCTTATATCTTTGTGATATACGCTTTCAAACGAGCATAAAAATATACCCATTTACTCATGCTAATATGTCATGTTCTTGGCGTGAACACCGCAAAGATACAACTCAAATTCAAAATGCCAAACAAAAAGCGGACAAATCAATTTTTGCCCGCTTTCTCTTATGATACGATACGTAGATGTTACTTCTTGTTCGGTTTGTCTATTTTCTTCATTTCTTTGAAGCTTGTTTTTAATTCTTTCTTCAAGTCCGGGATTTTCTTCTCCTGTGGCAAATGCTCAGGCCCTTTCCCCGTATTATCAATCACCATGTTCCTCACCTCCCTGCCTACATTGTAATGGGTATGCTCCAACGCTTGTTGCCCGTGTATATTCCTGGATTTTATCCTTTCCTCGGTCTGGGTTATGCGGAACAGATTGGCCGCTAACTCGGTTCTACCCATGGTCTCTAGTAATTTAGAGCTATCGCATCCTCTTTTATTGGCTAGCTGGAAATTCATCATGTTATACATGCCACGATACCCTGCGTTGTTGAATCTAGCGAAGTCCTCGACTCCCGCTTGCTTGGCTGTTGATGACAGGGACTTGTTCCCTTCCTTGATCTCTTCCCTTATTAATATACGATCAATGTCCTCGCTGCCTTGAAGATACAACTCGAATTTTCTTGTCTGGATAGCGAAATACGCTTGCATCTGTGCGACCTCCGGTTTCCTAGGGTCTGCGTTCATGGCAGTCATGTAGCAAGCGAAACGTGTAAGCTTGAAGTCCGTGTATTTCCTTCCGTTATCGTCTCGTTCTACATAGATGATGTTCTCAAAATGGTTTATGCCTAGGGATATGAAAGCCTTAGTCGCCTTATCTAGGACTTTTTGAAAGGTCCTTAGGTCATCATACCCGAGCATAAGCATAAGCTCCGAGGCCCACCAGAAGATTATCCCGTTTTGATTCTTGAAATCCTCAAAGCTGATTTCATTATCTTTATATCCTTTTATATCGCACATGCTGTCAAGTTTATTATGATAAATCGCTACAAAGTTACGATTTATCTTTTAAAGCTCTTTCGATTTATCTTTCAATTTATCATTAGAACCACGGTATGTATCCCGGTGGCGTGTTATCCTTGTCCTTGAATCTTTTCAGATGCTCTTCCACGTTCAAACCTTCCCTTACGAGGATGATCGTGTTCTTGTCAACCCTTACGGGTATCCTCTTGAATTGAGGCTCCGGAAGTATATCCCCGTTTGCCTTAGTGTTCGCTTTGATAGTTATCATATAAGTTATCGTTTATAGTTGTCACAATACCGTAGGGAGTTAGCTACCCTCCCGGTGTTCAATATCTCGCACCATACGGCCAGACCCTTGTGAGGCTTGCCGTGCACGCAATCGGCGCATCTGATACGATCGGGCTGCTTGGTTGGTTTCTTAGCCATTCAAGTAGTCTTTTATAAGCGTGATGAAATCGTCCAGCGATCGGCATATCTCATATCTGTATCCTTGAGCCTCTACCGCCTTCTGGAATGCCTTCTGGCTGTCCTGTTGCCGGCCTTTTCTTGTCTTCATTTCCACGTACAGACCGTGATGGACGTTATTCGGGACTGACAGGAACAGATCGGCGACCCCGGCCAATGCCCCTTCCGCTTTCAGTATCGCCCCGGTTACCGTGTCCCTCCGTCCTCCGTTCGGGACGCTAAAGAAGCATCCGGCGTATCTCGGGTATTGGAGACGGAAGTATCTGACGCAAGCTTGCTGGGTCTGTGATTCGATATTCCTCATTTGTACTTGTCATCTATAAGATGTATCACTTTCAACGATGATAGACAACTGACCGCAAGCGGCTCCGTTCTCAACCTCTGACTTTGTTGCAATGGCTACTGCATAATCGTAGCCCATCTTTTCAAGCTGTTCTTTAATCTTTTCCATGATTCTGTAAATTAAATTGTTTATACTAAATTCACTCCTTCGATAATTCCATTACCAAGATTGTTTTTCTCTGATATATTATTTGGATTGATTGGAGATAACTTCACGAAGAAATACTCCTTATCAAAATGCTTCTCCAGCTTATCCGCATCAAAGTCAGATTCATCTACCAATGTTAGGTTGATAGTTGTTTTCAGATTGCTTTCTGTTCTTATTTGCCCAAGTTCCTCAATAGACATTTTCTTCGGATAAGGAATAAGCCATCCTCTCTTTTCTTCATCAAAACTGTGCAAACTAATCTGTAGCGTAACATTGCCTTTCACAAAAGAAAAGTCACTATCTTTAATACCAATCGTAGAAACGTAATGGTGAGTATTTGGGAACATTTCCGTAATCCGTTCAATAGCTTCTTTTACAGCTTCTATATTCAAGAAAGGCTCTCCCATACGAGTATAGTTAATCTTGAACTCTTTGGAATCCTGTGGGTTGTAACCTGCGTTTCTGGTAACAAACAGTACTTGTTCTATAATCTCGTCCGCTGTAAGATTGCGGTATTTCTTCATATTACCAGTGGCACAGAACTTACAACGTACAGGACAACCACTCATGGTTGAAACTCCAATCATCCACCTTTCAGAACGATTTCCAAGATTATCATTATCAAGGAAATTTTGTTTTCTTCCTATAGCATCTTTAGTATAATACGGAAGAAATGTGTCGGTAGTTTCTACAAGCATACCATCTTCAAGACGTAAACAGTAAACTTTACCATTTTTAAAACTTTTGCTTTTAACTATTTCCATAATTTTCTTTTTTTTTGTTTGCCCCGCATATCCTCCCGGACGGCGGGGACAATCATTAATTAACCCAAATCTAATACCATGAAAAACACACTAATATCAATATCAAACCTCTAGCTCTTCAATTAAGAGTTGTCCACATCCCATGAACCATACTTGGGAAGCTGGCAATTTTTGTAGCAAGGCTATCTCTATCGCCGCCTCCTTGAACTTGCCCTTGTCATGCCCGGCCTTTTGCCTGATGAAGGATTGCGTCCTTGTTATAAGATCCCCGTCCCCTTCTTTGGGATCACGGGTTATGATCTCCTTACATTCTATCATCTTGTCCTCGATGGACTTGCCGGAGTCGGACAATGATCTCTCTATCTCTTCTTTGTCTATGTCAACGACTCTCTTGTTGACATTGGCGTTGAACGGGAATACGTCCATTATCATTGTCTCCGTGACAGAGGCGATGGTATAATCCGCCAATGTTCCCTTCATGCCGTCTTCTAGCACGGTTATGGCCTCTTTTAGATTAGAGGCTTGGGCTAACATGGTAGCGGCTGTTTTCTTCTCAGACCCGCTCTTCTCGTCCAGCGTGATAAAATAAACCTTGATCTTATAGAACCGGTCACCGTTCTCGTTGAAGAACAACTCGGATAAACGAGCTCGTTTGATATCTGTTACCGTGAATTCACCCGTGATGAAGGGGCGGATCTCCTCGATGATGCGAGCTTCCGCTTCCGTAAAAGACAGGGCGTCTACCAAGTAAGGCTCGGTTACTTTTTTCTGCATGCCATTTTCCAACATCTTCTCGTAGGAGACCTTACATTCAAACCAATTGTGCATATTGTTAATAGTTTACGTTATATTTCTTTCTTTCATATTGGGGAATGTACCCCTTGCAAGGAGTATTCCCTTCAAATAAGACCGATTCCGGCCTTACGGTTTCCCCATCTTTTTTAGACGGGTCTGTCCAATGTCTCTGCCGTTGATGACAGAGGCAATGCCTCTTGGGACAAGCCTCATTAAGGCAGTGTTTAAGATCTCTCATTATCGTATCTCTTATAGGTTTCCAGCTTCTTGACCTCCTTTTTAAGGAGTCTGGCCGCATCCATGTATTTGACGCTGCCATAAGGAGCGGTAATAATAATGTTAGTATGCCTCACTATCTTGTCGATCAGGTAATTTGGAGGCCTGTCGCTTTTTCTCATTTCCAGTTGTATTGCTGATACATTTCCTCATAGCCGGGATCTCCGAAATAGGGTAGATAGCAACCAAGGTCGGTTTGTGCCCAAGTTTTCATCTTATCCATGAGCGAGGCCAGCTCGGAGGTTGTCATGGAGGATGTCTGATAATCCACCTTCTGCGTCTCTCCGGTGATCCTGTTCGTTTCCTCTCTCATCCCTAGCAACGCCCTCTTGACATCCCGTTTGCAATCCTCCAAGGAGGTATAGCCTATATGGTCCGATATCACTTGGCACCATAGATGAAAAAGGGCGTTTTGCGGCAATGTCCTTCGTCTCGCTTTCTTCGTGATCTCAAACGGATCGGTGCCGGACATTAATTTCCTGTAGTATGTGTCGGCCCGTTCCCGGTCGAACTCGCTTGTTGGATTTATAAGCATAGATCAGAACGGTAGATCGTCTATAGGTTGAGCCATAGGCGGGAAATCCGATTGGGATGGAACGTCGTTGGCGGTCACTTGAGGTCTGGAACCGGCGCTATCGCTCTTGCCGCATAGCATGATATCGTAGGCCAATATGTCGGTGACATACCGTTTTATGCCGTCTTTCTCGTACTCTCTGTAATTGATCGTCCCTAGGATTGTCACCTTATCTCCCTTGTGGATGTATTTCTCCGCTATCTCGGCCAGTCCACGCCATGCCACGACGTTATGCCACTGGGTTTTCTCAGGGACATCCGTCCCGTCCTGCCTCTTGTATCCTCCGGTGGAGGTGGCCAAGGAGAATGTCGCCGCCTTGACCCCATTATCGAAAGTCCTTATTTCCGGGTCCTTACCTACGTTGCCTATCAATAGGCATTGGTTTATGCTCTTGCTCATGCTCTTTTATGATTTGTAGATTGGTAAATTATCGAATAGGCCCCTGAACTTGGACCATTGGACGAACTCCTTGAGCAGGATACGATTGTCTCGCTCCATGGTGTTGTACCAATGACATCCGATAGCCGGGGCGTAAGGTTTAAGCTCCAGTCCACGGACATCATAACCATGTTTGTCCTTGTCGTATCCGACGAACTGGAATAAGTCGAAAAAGAAGTCTCCCACACCGAATAGCTCCATGTAGAACCTCCACTGGCAACTATCCGTGTAATCGGAGTCCTTTATAGGAGAGTATTTCGTCTTTATATCCCTTATCTCAAGGCCGTTTATGATATCGGCGCAACCCGTTATGACTATTTCCCCCATGTCCATGTATTCCCTTATCTCGTGGAAGGCGTTCGGGAAGCGGTCCTTGTATTCCAGAGCTGTCTTGCATTGTTTCAAGTCCAGCTTCACGGGGTAGCCGTCTATATCGAACTCCCTCCCCGGAATCTCTGTATCCGTTCTAGGTATCTTTTTGCATCCGGTGGTATCGCCTTCCACTATCTTATGGAAGGCCGTCCCCACTCTCGTATACTGGTTTCCCGTGAATTGCCCGGTGAGATTGTCTATGACCGATCGCTCGTCATCATATTCGGAATGTTCCGTTATGTAACGCCTGAACTTCTCCAGTTGGGTCACCCTAAGCAACCTTTTCATCCTTGACGAATTTACCCGTTTCCTTGTTAAATACGAATCCTTTCTCTCCTAGGATTCGTATCATTTTCTCCTTGAAAGGTCTCTCGAATACCTTGTTCAGGGATTGCTTGATCTCTATCATATGGTTCGCCTCTTCCTCCGTCTCCACGGCTTCCAGCGCTATGTTCGCCTGCTCTAGCGCTTCCAAGGCGACCCTTTGCTCCTCGGTCTTGCTTTGTATGGCCTTTTTAACCTTTGACACTATACCGGCCATGAAGGAGGGAAACTCCGATGAGTTGCATTCGGGTATAACGGTTGGAGGTATTTGCGCCACGTTCTTCCCTACGGTGGTATCCGTAGGATCGAAACATATGGTCCTTTTCCCGTTTATCATGGTGATGAACCCTACTTGGTCCGCTATGCGGATCAACAGATCCTTGGATTGTCCAGTGCAGTCGGGGGAGTGCTTTATAGAGTCTCCCTCTTGGGTCTCCTTGTCATGGCATACGAAGATGATATCCGAGCAATCGGATCGTCTCCTGTTGACGAAGTTCTTGAACTCGTCCGCTATGTAACCGAACAATTTAAGCTTGTTCTTACTCAGCTTGTAATCTTGCTTAACCCCGTATACGGCCAAGAAATCATCCAGCATTGATTTCGCCGTGTCCACGATAATGGTCTTATAACCTTTCATCGAGCTTTCCTCGGAGAGGATGTCCTCCCATGTTTGCGCCGTAAGCGTGTCTACTTGATTCGCCGCCCGGTCAAATCCCCGGTCGCAATCGATCAATAATGGGTTCTCGCTCGTGTTTGACAGGGATGTCTTCCCTGTTCCCGGTGTGCCATAAATGACCATGATAATAGGTCTAAGCGGCCTAACGTCTGTTTTCTTTAAAATTGGCATAATATTTATTTTTAAAATGTTTTGTCAGCCTCCGGGAGTCGAACCCGGACTAAGACCATCGGCCGCCCTTACCCTCACTACCGTGTCCCTTTCCACCGGGCCAATGATAGCGTCATGGCCTACCACTTGTCTAGGCTATCGGTTGCCGGTCTGGGTCGGGGTTGCACCTCGTAAGGGCGGGATGTTACCAATTATATGAATCACATAGGAACCTAAGCTCCTCCATGCTCTCCTCATATTCCTCGTTGTCTTCCTCCCCGTCGTACTCCGGTTCGCCGTCGGGGTCTTTGATGTAGATGTCTCTCATATTCTTGATTTGTGGGCCTCCGGGAGTCGAACCCGGCTTTCCCCATGTTAGGGGCGTTCTACCGATAAACTAAGGCCTTATGTGTATCAAACCAGCTTCTCCATCTTGATATCATCCGAAACATACTGGATGATATTATCTTTTCTTATTCTTAGGATCGCATTATCATGCAATTTGCATTCTATTAAATAATAAGAAGATATGTATGCGTTGTCCCAGACATCCCGTATCGTGGCGTTGCCCCGGACATTCTGTATCGTGGCGTTG
>UMBU01055285.1_pt1 | contig 58065 bp, 56 predicted proteins | sample 1964051 | NCBI WGS metagenome assembly UMBU01 (sample SAMEA4835949, study PRJEB28245) | human gut metagenome | biome: gut microbiome; material: fecal sample | place: Denmark | collected 2008
GGGGACACGGCAATAGAGGATGTGTACCAATATACCTACGGCAATGATAAAAACGATCCATCCACCTATGGGATGCTTATCAACGTAGCAACGGCAGGCGAACAGACCTATACCTATGTGGAAACCAATGCAGAAGGTGTGGATACGGTGTCTAGCACCACGTCCACCAAGACCGTTGAGGAAAGCTATGCCTACCAGGACGGCGAAGCAAATGTCTTTACCATTGGGATGCCGGCCAATACGTCCGAAACGGGCGTGCGTACCCATCGGTTTGATTTGGATGCCGATGATCGCGTGACAAAGAGCACGGACGCCATCGGGGATTACAGCGAGGTAACGTATTCTACGCCAGCGCCTGAACAGACAGTCGCAGTTACGACATTCAGCAATTATATGAATGGACAAAGCATTGGTTCCACATCTTTCCATACGGACCAGGCGATGTATGGAGTGGTCTTGAAAACAGAAGCCAATGGAAAGGTATCTTTGTTCAGGAATTATGATCCCAGTACACTGAGGCCGCAAGAATATGTCTCATATAAAGATGCGGCGCATACGCAGGAATTGGTGACGTCGTTTGCATATAACCTCAATGGGACTGCAAAGACGGTTACGGAACCGGATGGTAAACGGACAGAGTACACGTATATCAGCAAGCCAGACGGCACAACAACAGACTGGATGGCCTCCAAAAAAGAATATGATAAGAACAACAACCTATTAAACCGAATTGAGTACACCTACGATGACAAAGGGAATCTGCTGACAGAAAAAATGGCGATTCGGGAACCCGATGCGTTTAATAACGTGCGGAGCATACAGTACGACTACAACGACAGGGGCCTGAGAACGAAAAAGACGGATTGGAACGGCAAGACAATAGTCTATGCTTATGACCGTTATGGCCGGCTGGAGACGATGACGGAATCGGGTTCAGGCATTACGATGGCGACATCATACACCTATGATACGAGGAATAACCCAGCTACCGAATCCATTGCGCGTGGAAGCAAAGCACTGACAACGCAATATGTTTATGATGGGTTCGGCCGATTGCTTTCAACCACAAAACCGGACGGACAGAAGGAGGTAAACAACTATAACAAAGGAGGGCGTATTGTCTCTCAGGTCAATGTAGGAGCGCCGGCCTCAGACGGCGGAACAACCCAGGCCAAGGTACAGACATATACCTATAACAACGTAGATGATCTGCTTACTGCTACCGATGCACTGGGCAACACCATCCAAACGGAAATAACGGTGGAAGACGACGCAATCAAGACAGTTACAAAAACGTCTGATAATTGTGATGTTGTGCGGGAAAAGGTAGAAAAGAAGGCGATAGACGGCTCCTATTCTTTGGAATTGACAGGTACACAAGGCCAAAAGAGTTATATGGATTACCAAGGCAATACAACCAAGGTTGTGCAGCTGTATAAAGAAGGAGAAACCTTGCAGGAAACGCGGCCGATGCTTGCTGAGTTTGACGATAGTGGCAACGTAACGCGTTCCTATGATGCGGCCAATACCGTTGAAGTACGCAATGACTATGATGCGAGCGGTAACGCCATTCGGGTATGGACCTACGTAAAAACCGAAAATGGCACAAAGCTTTATACGGTAAAACAGTACAGATATGACTCGCTGCAACGCCCGCTCAGCGTACGAGAAAAGGCGACCTTGATGCCGTACAACAATGCAGACGTTGGTGTAGCTGATACGGATTTGGTGACCACATATACCTACGATGTATCGGATGGCAGCGGAAATACCGTAAATACAACAACCGCCGCGGACGGCAGCGTTTCAAAAACATACTACAATGCCATGGAACAGATCGTGAAAGAGGAACAGCTAGGTAAGGATACGAATGGGAAAAAGTTAATCAAAACGTATGCGTATGATCAATACGGCCGCATGACAGAGATCAAAAGCGGGGCGGGCAGCTTGTCCACAAGGGAGAGCTATTCGTATGATGCGCTGGATCGCCTTGCAACACAATCCAGCGGCCAAACCACCACCACATTTACCTATGATTATTTTGGCCGCAGAGCATCGATGACAGATGTTACAGGGAATCTTTCCATTCTTACATCATGGAAATACGATAAAGCGGACAATGCCGTGCAGCTGCTCCAGGATGGAAAGGTTGTCAATTACCGATATAACAGTTTGGGTGAAATGACAGCCATGCAGTACGGTGCGATGGGGAATGTACGTACCACGGGGTATGAATATGATTCAACAGGGCGCGTGACAGCGGTAAAGAGCAGCGTTCGCCCGGCTGCAGAGGACGGCGCTCCGATGGATACGGACGAGTTGAAAACCGTTAAGGCGTACACCTATGCAGCCAACGGAGATCTGTCCTCTACCACAGAATATTTGGAATTTGACCATAAGGAAGACAAGCAAGGGCTTACTGTAATCGGGACATACGCATATGATCCGATAGGCCGGCCAATCAGTTTGACGTACACGCAAGATGGCGTACAAAAAGAAAAGTACACGCTCTCCTATGATGGGCAGGGATATATTCTGTCTGAAACGTATACCGATTCGTACCAAGACGCATTTGCCAGCAAGGAAACCACTACGTCGCAGACCTATACGTACGACGCGATAGGCAGATTGACACAAAGTAAAACGGAGCGTGCAGGAAAAGAAAAAAATGTTTCCTTCCAATATGACAAAGCAGGAAACCGAATAAAAGAGATGCTGGAACAGGATTTGGAGGATGGCCATGTATCCAATACATGCGATTACTCATACAATAACCTAAACCAGCTGACAGAGATCCGGCAGACAGGCACAACGAGCATAGAAGGGCAAAGCGTTACATACACAAATCAGCCGCTAAAGTCGTATGAATATGATGATTTCGGCAACCAGACGCTGGAGACAACCTATGAGCTGGATACCCAAACCGCAACTTCATCAAAATCTAAGGAAGTACGAAATACCTATGATACGGCCAACCAGCTCATCAAGGTAGAAGAGAAGACAGCCGGTAACTGGACGACACTAAACACCAGCCTGTATAATGGGGAAGGGCAACGAATCCGCAGAACGGACGCCAGCCAAACCGATGGCGACTACACCATGTATTTCTACATGGGCGGGGCATTGGCGTTCAGCACAAACAGCGATGCGAACTTTGTTACAGACGAAAATATCCTTGATCCGAAGGGTGTGATCGTGGCGGGCAAACGGCAGGATAATGAGTACAACGCCGATAAGCCGGAAGGCCAGTATTGGATTTACCATAACGATGTCCGGGGCAGCGTAACCAACATCATCGGAACGGATGCAAGCGGCGCACTGTATCGCGCAGAGAGCAATGCGTATGACGCTTTTGGGAAAGACGATGCGGAAAACAAAGAAGCTGTCAGTAGCATCCAAAACGATGTGAAGTTTACAGGCGCTGTACAGGACAATACAGGGCTGTATTACCTGAGTGCGCGCCACTACGACCCGAACACAGGGCGGTTCCTGCAGCAGGATACGGTAAGCGGAGACCCATACAGCCCGTGGACACAGAACCTGTACACCTATACCTCCAACAACCCGACAAACTATACAGACCCAACAGGGCATTGGTTGTTCCAGGCGTTGGCGGGATTTGTTAATGGGATAGTAAAGGGGGTAGGAAAAGTCATTTCCAATGTAACGACAGGAAGGCCATGGTATGAACATGCATTAGGAGCGGCAGCAGGCGGTTTTCTAGAGGGTGCAGTATACGCGCAGACTTTTAACCCAGCCGCAGCAAGCTATGCAGGTGCAGCAATGGAAGGTGTTGTGAATGAAGTGGAGGACTATGCGTTCAAGCGAAAGGAACTGAATTGGGATAACGTGGCAGGATCTATATGGAATGTAGGGAAGCATACAGCTGTCGAAGGAACGGCTGGATATGCTTTGGGGAAAACAAATATAGGGGGAGATGTCTATACACACCTAAATAAAGGGATGTTTAAGCCTAAAAGCGTCAAAGCCTATTTCTTCGGGTCGTTTGGACAGAAAATGACGGTAAACCAAATTCATAGCAGCATACTATCCACAACACTAGATGCAACAAGAAACAACGTCATGGACTACGCTGAAAAATTGCTAACAGCTCAATCGACAAACTACTCCGTCGGCAAATCGATAAATAAAGGGACCGTTTCAAAGGGGGCAACCACAAGCGGACTACTGCACATCCACCCAGTTATACACATGGGATTCGGTACGATGTTAGAAATGTTGGCGAATCACATCAAATCTATTGTTGGTTGAATAATTAAAATTGGATTTCTATAGGAGAGAGAATGAAACATAAAAAAAGCCTGAGGGAACATTGGAAAAACTTTTTGTCCAGCAACGCATGCGTGTATGTGATTATAGGATGTGCGTTTTATGGATTGATTGTAGGGTTTCCTTCCCTTATGTATGCATGCTGGTTTCATGGATCTCCATGGTGGATGATAGTTAACTGGCTTTTTCCCGGAGTCATTGTAATCGTGTTGATGCTTACTGCCAGGCCGAAACAAAAGCCGATGAAGCCGGAGCGGTATACCACGGCGATGGCGAATGCGGAGGAGGTCACAGCACAGGTCAAGGCGTGGATGGAAGCAGAGCGGTTTAACGAGATGCATACGGAGCAGGAAGGGGAGGTCACGGTATTTTGGGGGCATCGGTATCGGAGATCTAGCTATACGCTGGTGGAATATGTGGCGGTGCTGAGCTATGCGGGCGCGTACAGTGAAGAGGTAGAAATGGCGGTTTTAGAGGGGATCTTTCAAAAGGTTTTGGAACATACCAAGCGAGGACCACGGGTAAACCTGCAGATCATATCCATCAACTGCATCAAAAACAGGCAGTCAGCGCTGACAAAGGTGTTGTATAGGCCGGCGGCAGGGTCGATGGATTTAATGGTGCACTGCGGGTATGTAGAGCAGGAACATAGCTTCCGGATCCAGGCAATCGACACGATGCTGATCAACAATACAGGGGTGCTGAGGAAGATGAGAAAGCGCGTGCTTGCGATGTTTGAAGGGAAGCTGACGCCTGTAGAGGAGAAACAAAAGGAGCCGAAATAGGCTCCTTTTTCTGTCCCTTTGCGCATCATGATACGAGCCGGAAACACACCTTCATCGGCAAAAAACTTAGCATTTTTGTCAAATGAGAAAAAGAAAGATTCAAGGCGGACGGCCGTAAAATCGAAAGCATACTCCTAAATATCTATATAGAAAGAATAAAACGGGACTATCTTGTAATTGCGAGGAATCTATATATCGGATAGAATAAACACGAACATAAGTTCCCATATGCCCTCTAGGTAAGAGAACGCAGCAAAGGAGAGAGACATGGAAGAAAGAGAGCTAAACGAACTACGGTATTTGAAAAAAGAGATCCGGTATCAGATGGAAAGGGTACGGAGGCTGGAAGAAAAAGCAACAAGCGTAACGCAGATTCTCGGGGGTATTCCGGCCTGCAAGGGCATTACAGACAGGGTAGCGGAGTACGCGCCACAGATTGCAAGCATGAAAACGCTGATTCAAAACAACATCCGATGGTGTTTGCATCTCCAATACAAGATCGAGGCGTTTATCGAATCGATTGAAGAAAGCGAAATGAGACAGATATTTCGCCTCAGATATTTGGAGGGAAAGACCTGGAAGCAGATCGCCTTTGTCATGACAGGCGCCGGGGACGGGAGCACGCAATACAAACAGCACAAGGAATATCTGCGGCAAAGACGGAGGGAGGCAAAGAAAGCCGGTTAAGGCAAGGATACAGAAGATAAGGAAAACGGCCCTTAGAGGGCCGTTTTTTGCATATTACAGATGCAGATAAAAGGGCAATTCGACCTGGGGATGGGCAGGCGTACCCCGGATATAGTGCGATTCCAGGGTGATGGGATTGATGTATAAAACGTCATTGAAGATAAGGGCATATCTAAGCGAGACAGGCAGCGGGCTATTCGGCTCAAAAATGCCAAGAGTATAGGGATCATAGAGAAAACATACCACATCGTTTCGCAGCTTGGTAAGCCCTTGCTGCGTCCAGGAAGCAGCGGAGCCCCGGTGCTTTGCAATCCCCAGGTTTGGCAACAAAGCGGCTTGCCCTGCCACGGAATCGCAGCACCGGTTGCAGAACGCGTTTGCGGTATAGAAAAGATGGAGCTGCGTAAAGCAAGGCAGTGTTTGCAGGAAAGGGAGCAGGGGTTCCGTCCATCCGGGCATATACTGCCAATCGATACAGGCAATGGATAGATCCTGCACCGCACCCGCGATTGCGCGTGGCAGAAAAGCATTGTACATACGTTGGTACGCACGTTTTTGCCCGACCAGAGCACGAAGGTTTCGTGCATACAAGGAAGGATCCGGCATCATCCCCTTGAACGCGGCGCCTGACGGTACCTGGGAAGGCGTGTAAACAATTTGATTGAGATCCTGGGCCAGTACCATCATTGGCTCATAGCACTGCAAAGCACAGTGAGGAACATGGGCGAAACGGACTGGGCATGCAGGTCGCGGCAAAACACGCGCGCGGCCCGCTGCCCGTCCGCATACCCGAGCTCAGAACGGCCGGATTGCGGGGAAAGGGAGCGCCCCTTACGGCCGTCCACAATATGTATATCCGGCACATTTTCAGCCGGATACAGCTTTTTCAGCGTTTGTTGGTCCAGATACCGTTCCGAGGAGATGGGCAGGGACGCCTCCTGAAATTCTGCTGTTTCCAACAGGGCTTGCATCGCATGGTACCCGTTTTCTGTCAGCATATCGTACAACACGTCAAGAACCTCCCCAAACCCCTCCCGGAACCCATCGGCATAGTCCGGCGTATCGATCCGGATAAATGCAAACCCTTGCACTTCCAGCATACAGGAATTCTCGTAACAAAAGGCCGATTTGCATGCCAGGGAACGGGGGTTAACCAATATATAGGCGCTTTCCATATAGCTGTCGTCCTCTTCAAGCGCTTCCTTGGGATCGTGGTACCAGCGCCTTACCTCCGGCAAAGAAGCAGCGGCCGATACCTCGTTTTGCAGTTGAAGGAAATGTGCCGCGCAGGGCGTATCCGATGGCAGCGTTCCGGCGTCGATCCGCCCATCGGCAATCAAGCTGGAAAGCGCGTGCCAGGCATGGTAGAACGCCCGGGCATACGCGGCGTCTTTGGTCTGGAAAAAAGGAACATATTCGCTGGCCAGAGCATCCTCGTACTGAGCCTTGGTTTCAACAATGGTAAGCAAAGCGCCGTGGCGTAAGAATAAAAACATAACGGCCTCCTTTAAGTATAGTTCCAGTTGGTCATCAGCCCGCAGGAACTGACGGATAGGACATGCTTTGCGGTATGGCGGGCAAAAATGCTGGTGAAATCGGACAAGAGATCCGCGTCGATGTCCAAATCAAAAATGAGAAAGACGTCCGCTTTACGGAACATCGCCATAAAATCGCCCGGCGCTAGGGATAGCTTTTCAAGGGTGATGGGATTTTGGATATACTGCTTGGACAATTCCTTTAACTCGTTTTCCACATACGGCAGCGCATAACACCCGGCGTCGGCTAGAATATGGTCGCACCCTTCGGCAATGATCCCTCCCAGGGTAAACCGGATCGAGTTGCGGAATTTTTCCTCATCAACGGCAAGCTCCGTTTCATCTACGAGACCTTCGCAGAGGCACAGGCATTTCGGATCGGGCGACAACCCGAACAGGATACAGGTCTTGGATTCGGTCATGTAGCATACCCCCTCATTGAATGATTTGAGACAGCAGATAGGTACAAACAGCCTGATCCGTGGAAGGAATGGTGATGTAAAGGATACACCGTTCTTTGTAGGCGTCGAGATAGGCGGTGAATCCATCTTCATCCAGATAGCATTGCGCCGTGTACCCGCATACGTTTTGGGAAAAGACAGTGCCGGCGGTTTCCAATCGGAGCGTAGCGTCGTTCCCGGCATAATCATTGTAATCTTCCAGCAAAACAAACTGGATCCCCTGATAGGCGTAGGTCGTGGAGATGTATCCGTCGTTTGCGTCAACGCGGCCAACCTGTGCAATGCCGTCGGTCCGGATGGTAAAGGCCGGCGTTTGACGCTGTACCGTGACCGCTTGCGAGAAAAACAGCGATTTTACGGCAAAGCCGGCCGTAGGCAGCAGCACCATCAATACACAGGCGAGCAAGACGGCGCGAGGCTTCGGATGGCGAGAAGAACGATACTGCATCTGTGCGATATGCGCTTGTTTTTTTGCCTGCGCTTTAGAGACCTTCGGTGCATTGCGATACAGTTCATCAGCGAAAATTTGGCCGAGAGTATGTTTTTGCCTATTCTTCATGCCCTGTCACCTCCTGCGCAGAACAGAGTGTTTCCAGTTCACGGCACAACCGGCGGATGTTGGCGTAAGTCGTGGTGTATTTGCCGCCCAGCATCGCGTTGATGTCCCGGATGGAAACGTCATAGTACAGGTACAGCGCCAAGGCGTCCGCCCATTTGCCGGGCAAAGCTTCAATGAAATCCCGGACCAACAAACGGGCATCGGCATCGGCGGCAAAATTCGGTTGATAGCCGGAAAGCCGTTCTTCGAGTTTTGCAGGGTCCAGCAATTCTTCCGGTTTGGTGTAAAAGCGTTTGTGGTAACGCTTGATGACACGAACGGCGATGCACCGAATCCACGGACGGAATTTGGCAGGATCGCGCAGCGTATGAAAACTTTTGTACGCTTCAATGGCGATCACTTGCATCAAATCATCGGCGTCGCTTGCGTGACGGACAGAGGACAGGACCAACCGAAACACGTAGTTGCGGTGCTCTGCCCATAATGCGGAGAAATCGGTCAAGTTTTTTTCACTCCTTTTGAATTTTCGTGGATGAAAGCCACACGTTGTATGTGACCGGTCATCTCAACCGAAAAGGAGTGAAAAAGGTGAAAGAGCAACCAAAGAAGAAATCAACCCGAACCAAGCTCGCTTGCTGCCTGCTCGCCGCGCTCATGCTGACGGCCTCAACATCAGCGATGGCGGCGCCCGTAACAGAACCAAGCAAGGATCAGGCGCAACAGACGGAAAGCGTGCAGCCCCGTGTAGCGGCAAATATTCGGAATTATGTGACCAAATATTCCAATACGCAGCTCAAGGTGCACGTATCCGTTGTGCTCAATGCAGCCAAAGCAACGAATATCACCGCCCAGCTTCAGCGGTGGAACGGCAGCCAATGGCTGACGACAAACACGTACATGGCGTCGGGGAACGATATACATACCTACCTGATCCGGTACGCCAACGCGCCCAAAGGATACCAATACCGGGTGCATGCAGTCATCACCGTCAACGGGTTAGGCACCTACGTGTCCGATTCCCCGACATACTCGTGGTAACTTAAACGCAGCGAGATGGCCGGTCACCTTCTTTTGTACAGGAAACGCCCCAGGCTGCGGGTATGGAAAGCCGCGTATTGAATAGCTAGCTTTTTGAGGAAAGGAAGCTGTTCTTCCGTTAAGCCGTACCAATACAAAAGATACAAATCCGGGGCGTGCCGCATATCGTTGTACAACGCAAGCAAGGTGCCGCCGAGGGAAGTAATCCGATGCTGCAAGCGGGGAGGATTATAGCCGTTTGCTTTGGCGTAATGAACGATGGGCATGGGATGGGCGTACAGGTCTTTGAGTATTTGAATGTCCTCTTCCATAAAGGTGGAGGAAAGATGGTAACAAAAGGTGAGGCGGCGGCCGGTGAGATGCCAATACATCGCAGCCGCCAATTTTGCGTAATGGCGGGCGTAGCCGCTGGATATTCCGATGAGCTTTGTAAGGGCCTCCGTGGCCCGAATGGATTGGACAAATGAACCCAATGTGCCTGTGACCTGGCTGACCGGTATTTGGTAATGTGCCGCTGTTTTCTGCCATACTTCCCCGCTTTGGAGCAGCGAAGGGTTTTCCAACGAGAGGGACAGGGCATAGACCATGTAGGCATGCCCGCGATGCGTAGGGCGCAGGTGCAGGCTGTCCATGAGCTGGCAGATGGACCGCTGCGGCTCTTGCAGCAATGTATAATCGTGAAACTGCCATTGCTTTTCCAACAGTTCGCGCAAAACGGCGATGCGGTCAGGGCAAAGGTTGTACCAATACAACAGATAGGTGTCGGGAGCACCGGCATCCGCCGCATATACCGCTTTTTTCGCAGTTTCCCGGGCGCGCTGGTATCTGCTGCCCAGCGATTTGGGCTGGAGGCCCAGCCGTTCAGATAGCGCCTGTGGCTGTGTTTTGTAATGCAGCAGCAAATCATAATCATCTTCGGAGATGGCATGGCGGAGCTGGAAACGGAGCTTGGGGCGTCGGCCGGTCAGGGATTCTACTGCACAGAACAGGAAACGTTCGGGGTGGACGTCCCAGCCATCCGTGCCGGTCAGCGTTTCCATCAGCGCGGTGTTTTGTGCCGAGCAAAGCGCACGTTTGATCATCGCGGTAACCGTAGAGGTATATAGGTCGTTTGAAACGGCGTAACGATAAAAGAGCCGATGCGTTTCCAGCAATGCCGGCTGCTCTACCGCCAGCGCCAGCACGTCCGCCAGGCATTTGCTGTTACACACAGGCATGATTTGCAAGTCGTCCAGGAAAGATTGGATGTCACTACGCATAAATAAGCCCCCCTTTCCTAACACGATTCAGAATGATTTTTTCAATTATGGATAGAATAATCATTGGATTTTTCACGAGTGATTCTATGACAATGATAGGATAAAATGCGATACTTTTCAATAAAAAATTACTCGCAATTTATCTAGCCTGCCAATTTAGAATGAATTCGTGGGAGTACAGATAAAATGCAGTTATATGAAGTGACAAAATATGTCCTGAATCGTATTACGGAATTGAGATTGAGTAGGGAAGGATTGACAGAATCTCAGTTGAGTAGGGCATTGGGGCATAAGGGAAAATATTTAAGTACGATGAATGCGGAGCAAAAGATGGTATCTTTTCCTACGCTTTTGAAAGTTTGTGATTATTTTCAGATCACATTGGAGGACTTTTTTTCGGAGGCGTATAAAGGGAGTGCGTCAGCAGAGTATATTACCCGTAGAATAGAAGAAATTGTAGATGAAGAGGACATGTTTGAGATTTTGAAAATTCTAGAAACATTGGATAAAGAGGATGTTAAGGCCTTATTAAAAATACATAATAAGAAAGGCGAAATCCACGAATAATCGTGGATTTTGATTTATCCAAAAAGCGATATATTTCTAAAGAAAATAACTCGCAGCTTATCTCGCCGCCCATTTTAGAATGGTAAGCGAGGAGTGTTGTCGTGGATATACATGAAACAACAAAATATGTCCTGGAACGCATCACAGAATTGCGATTAAGCCGGCCTGGGCTGACAGAATCCCAGCTAAGCAAGGAATTGGGCCATAAGGCCGGTTATTTGGGAACGATGAACGCAGAGCAAAAGATGGTATCGTTCCGAACCCTTTTGCGAGTGTGTGATTATTTTCAAATAACATTGGAAGATTTTTTCTCCAAAGCGTACAAGGGGAAAGCATCGGTTGAGTATCTGGCAGATCGTTTGGAAGTTTTGTTGGATGATGAGGATATATTAAAGATGATCAAATTGCTGGAGATTATGGATAAAGAAGATTTACAGGGCTTGCTGCGCCTGGGTGACAAATTTGTAAATGCGAAATAAAATCCCTCATTGTGGAGGGATTTTGTTTTAGCTGGGAGTGAAAGCGATGATCCGATATACGCCCTGATGGGAGACAATGAAGAAAAGAGGGGCAACGACGTATACCTTGCGGATAAAAGAGGGAATGAGCCATGCTACGGTGCAGAGACTGTAAAAGGATATGCCGGTATCAACGCATACACTTGATACGCTTTGTTCAATATTGCATTGTAGGATAGAAGATGTTATGGAGTATGTTCCAGACAAAAAGGAGTAAAGGGCCCTATATAAAGGGCCTTTTGTTTTTTTGTACAAACAGAGGAGTATGGTATAATGCACATAGTATAGGAATTTTAGAACAGAGGAAGATTGGTATGGCAAAGGTATATACGGTCATCGGCGGCGTCAACGGGGCAGGAAAGTCCAGCTTAACAGGCGTATTGAAAAAAGAACGGGATGACCTTGGCATGATCATCGACATTGATAAAATGGCGTCGCTCAACGGCTGGGCGCCTATTCAGGCAGGAAAGCAAGCGTTAGCGTTGATGGCAAACTATTGTGAAAGGGGCATTTCCTTTACCCAGGAAACAACGCTTTCCAGCCATCAGGTAGGAAAGATGGTTCGGAAGGTGAAAGAGCATGGTTATGAGGTCCATCTGTTTTACGTTGGGATTTCTTCGGCAGAGGAGTGCTTAAAGCGCATTGCGAACCGTGTGGCCAAGGGCGGGCACGATATACGGGAGGAAGATGTGCGCCGGCGATTTGCCCGGCGGTTCGATGTGCTGATCGACATTTTGCCGTATTGCAACGAAGCCAAGTTTTATGACAATGAAAACGGCTTTGAAATGATAGCAGAATACCAAAACGGGGACTTCATGCGGATCAGCGGGGAAATGCCTGGTTGGTTTTGGGAAATGGAAAAGCAATACAACGCGGAGAGATGAAAAATGCGCTGATTCTTCAGCGCATTTTTGATAAACAACAATTCTATGATTGAGTGATGGAGGGATACAGATGAAGATTTACGCGTACATTTTGCCTCATGACACGGGATTTGCACCTTGCTATGCAGACGGTATATGGACCTTGGCTTGCTGCAAGCCGCAGATGAGACGTAATATTTATAAGCTTTGGCATTCCGCTCCAATATATAAAGCACAGGAAGAAGACATCTGGGTGATGGGAATGAAGCATGGAGACAAGACGGAGGATGGTTTTTCCTCTTACATTGTGTACGCGGCAAAAATCAAAGAGGTTTTGAATCGAGAACATTATTTTGATGAAAAGGGCGAGTTTGCCGATAGGGCAGATTGTATATATACAGGGGTACCAAAATCGGAGGAAAACCCAAGCGCTGGGCTTATAGACAGGCCGCAAAGGTTTTATCGGGGCATCCCATCTGAGCATGAATTGCCAGAAAATCCAACGAAAGAACAGATAGAGCGAGCATCAAAAGATATTAAAGGAAATTGCGTGCTGTACTCGGATCATTTTTTCTATTTTCATAAGGATAAGGAGCCCGAAAAGGTATGGAATATCATGGAATTTGCCCACGAGAAATGCAAGGCACGCAGGCCGGGAGATTATTTCTTTGCAAATAAGGACAGGGAAGGACGCTTTTGGGATAAAAGCAAAGAGGAAGAATTTAGATGTGCGATGGAAGAATTGAAAGATGATAGCAGAATTTTTTGCCCAAGGAAGCTGACGCCGATAGATTACAAAAGGGATGAAGAGCATAGCAAGGATGGGTATACGGGCAAGCTATCTGATCATGCGAAATCGAAGCATTGCGGAGGGTGTGGTAAAAAAAGAGCTCCACGCAGAAAGAAAACATGTGAATAAAAGGCCGGTAGATCCGGCCTTTTATAATTCGTTTTTTAATAGTTCCAGCGCGTTTTGTGCCTGTGGAGAAAGGGAACATGTGTCATCGAATAGACCATCGGCCCATTGAGTCGCTAAATCTGCGTCCATTTGGTCAAAGGCCATCAAAGCAGCAAGCGCATGCGCTCGATAGCCGTATTCGTTCAAAACAGCCTCGCAAAAGCTTTCAGGGGTAAAGCCCCTTTCCTTTTTTCGATTTTCCAACAACGCAGCTAAATCCATGACAGCATTCCTCCTGGGGCTTCATTATACCATAATGGAATAGGGAAGGAACGAACTGACATTTTCTTCCAATCGATTCCCAACTTTCCAAATTTTCAAGATACAAAGCGTTATATTGATAGTGTCAAAAGAACGGGGGAAAAGACTGAGAGGCGAACTTTCCAAACATTCAAGATCCGATGCGCTATCATGATAGTGTCGAAAGATGCGGGAGGTTCAAAGGGCAAATATTCCTTACAGCAGACCCAATTCATCTATACAAAGTTCTTGCCGCGGCAGGGACTTTTTCTTTACACAAAAGCTGCGATGGGGGGAAGAAATTTGCAATCGATGAGCGTTTCAACAATCTTACAGCTATTGCAGACGGGATCGATCCTGCTGGGTATTTTCGTAGCATTGAGCACGCTGCGCGGCCGAAAGGACCAAGAGGTGAGCAAGATAACGGAAATACAAACGGATATTCGGTACATCAAGGAAAAGGTGTCCGAAATAGACCGGATTGACCGAAGGCTGACGGTAGCGGAGGAAGCGATCAAGCATCACGCTGAACAGAGTGGACAGGGATAAACGATGTTGGAGCGATGTTTACTATTGGCGGTGTTGGTAGAAGCGGTCTGGGAATCGGTAAAGCTGCTATGGGAAAAAGGACGTTTCAATACAAACCAATTTGGTGCAATGTGTATAGCGCTTCTGTTTTCCATAACGACCGATACCCGGTTGTTGGAGGCCGTGGGCATAACAGTAACCATACCGCTGTTGGATAGAATTTGTACCGGTCTTTTGATGAGTCGTGGGAGTAATTTTGTGCACACGCTGTTTGATTGGGTGAAGAACAAGACGAAAGCATGACAACCATGGCGTTATGCCGGCTGAACAACAGGGATAGGAGAAAAGAAGAGGAGTCTTACGCTGCGGCGCGCACAGCGGGGGGCGGTGGTTCTTTTTGATGATCCTTGCAGCTGGCAGGCGCCTTTTTATATCCCTAAAAAACAAAAGGAGAAAAACAATATGTTGTTAAAAGAAGGCGACACGGGAGCAACAGTTGCAAGCTTGCAACGAGGTTTGAGGATGATGTGCTGCGATCCGAACGGTTTGGACGGCATTTTTGGCCCTGGCTGTACGGCAGCGGTAAAGAAATTTCAAAACAAAATGGGCATTGAGCCGGCAGACGGCATTTGCGGAGACGATACCTGGAATACTCTGGTAAGCGAAATCTATGAGATCCAAATCATTTTATCTGCAAAGGGCTATGATACAGGCGGCAATGACGGGAAAGCCGGCCCGAAAACCTATGAAGCTGTTTTACAGTTCCAGCGGGATAACGGCCTGACGGCCGATGGCATGGTAGGCGACCAGACATGGGCTAAGCTGATGGCTATGGGTGATGGCACGGGTGGTACAGCCGGTTTGCCGTTAAAGCAAGGCTCTCGCGGCAGTAAAGTGCTGTGCGCGCAATATGCATTGCGCATTTTGTGCTGTTCGCCTGGTACGATTGACGGTACTTTTGGGAGCCGTACTTACAACGCGGTCAAAAAATTCCAAAGCAGCAACGGATTGGCTGCTGATGGCATTATTGGAGAAGCGACATGGGAGAAACTGTGCACGGAAATCCAAAATATCCAACAGGCATTGAAGAATAAAGGATATGCGATTTTGGTAGATGGGCTGGCCGGCTTGGACACCTACGAAGCGGTCATGCAGTTCCAAGCGGACAACGGCTTGTCTAAGGACGGACAGGTTGGCGCGGCAACCCGTGAAAAGCTGTTTGGTACGGCAGGCGGGGGCGTAGATGGCTTGCCGCTGAAAGAAGGACAGAGCGGGGAGATGATTACGTTCTTACAGAGGGCCCTTCGTATTGCGGTAATCAACTGCCCCATTACCGGTACCTTTGATGCGGAAACAAAAACGTGCGTGATTCGTTACCAGGGGCGCAACAGCTTGACAGCGGACGGCATCGTAGGCGTAAAAACATGGGAAAAGCTGCGGGAGAACGTGAGAAGGTATCAAACTGCTTTGCAGAATAAAGGCTATGATGTAGGCGGGATCGATGGTATCGCGGGGGATAAGACATACAACGCGATTTTGAAGTTTCAATCCGATAACGGCTTGGATGCGGACGGCATGTGCGGAACGCAGACGCAAACCAAGCTGTTTGGCGCTTCCCAAGGCGGCGGTACGACATCCAGCACGCTCAAACTCGGTTCCAATGGTTCTTTGACCCGGTATTTGCAGATCATGTTGAATAAAATGGGGTATCCAATGTCCGTGGATGGTATTTTTGGGACTACCACAGAAAATGCTGTAAAAGATTTTCAGAGTAAAAACGCCCTTACAGCAGATGGGATTGTAGGCAATGGAACTTGGAAAAAATTATTTGAAAAATATAAAGTACCGGCGAGCGGGACAGGTATTGTAAAATTTGTCAATGTCGCTAAGCACGAGGTGCGGGTAGGATTCCATGAGGATAATGGCAACAACATCAATCCGTATGGACAGTGGTATGGAAATCAGGGACAAGCATGGTGCGCGTCGTTTGTATCATGGTGTGCTTACCAGGCGGGTATCTTGAATACGACGGTGCCGAAGTATCACTACACGCCTACCGGCGCGGCATGGTACAGAAATCGTGGAAAATATCATAAGAGGAGCACAGGATACAGAGCAAAGTCTGGAGATGTAGTGTTCTTCTTTGATCCGAGCAAAGGGCGCATTGGTCATACTGGTATTGTGGTACGGTCTACCAATGACTTTATTTATACCATTGAGGGCAATGCATCTGATGGTGTGCTAGAACGTTATTATTCACGAACGGACAGCTATATTGATGGTTATGGAGAAAATGGGGGATCCGCGGTAGAGCCACCGAATCCACCTATTTCTGAGGGGAGCAGTATTCAGGATGTTATTGGTCTCATAGAACAAGTAGAAAGTTACTGTTATAGCAGCCAAGTGAAAAAAGATAATGAAATGGTAGCATTGGAAACGATGAATATTTTGAGGCAGGAAGCTTATGATGGCTTCCAATGGGAATTTACGGTGCCATATGGGAGAGATTATATTTCACAACAATTTCCTTATAAAGAGGAGGGGCTTTCCAAAGCACTGGAAGGTTATATCGGAAATGGACGAAAAGAAATCAGTGATGGTACGGCAGGGCGAATTGACCTGGCTCATTTAATGGCGACATTGATTACTTATTATGGAGATAGTGATGGTGTTCTCTCTGTTCCTAAGCAATGGGCTGGTTGGGCTGGAGATTTGGCACAGCTATGGCTCACAGTAAGTAAGGATAATACTGTGCAGTTCAATGTACTAGATAGTGATGCCGTCTATGCAGAAGCGAAAAAAACTATTTGTAAACCAGAGTTGACAGGGCAAAAGGAAGGAAAATTTAACTATTCTGATTTCTGCTGTGATGCAGATGCTATAACATTAGCAAGGATGCTAAGATCGAAAAAGCAAAGTGGGACATTGACTAGATTTCCAATCTCCTCGCTGCTAAGTGAGTTTTACAGCAAAGCAAGAACGGATAAAGCAAGAGCACATGAATTTCTGAATGAAATGGGGGTAAATACTACTACTCCTTACGAACAAATTGTAAATGCTATATACAATAAATTCACAGGAGTCAAAGGAATCGTGTGCTTCAAATTAATAGCTGAGATAACATTTTATGAGGGTTATGGAAAAGGACTGTGTCGTGCTTTTGCAGATGTCTTGAACGCTAAAAAATAAAAGAGGGCCTTGGGCCCTCTTTTTTTATCCATAAATATAAGGAAAACCTAAGAACATAACGATTTCATCAATGAAAACCCAAAAAAGAATAACAGCGGCGATCATGAATACGGAATAAGTAAGGTAGACGGAACGGGAACGATTTTGAAAGAAAGAGAAAGTGACTGAGAAGATTACAAACAGCAAAGTAGATGCCGTAAACAAACCGCCATAGGTTTGAACCAATATATGAGGCCATGATGACAGAGAAAATCCTTCGATGGCAGAAAAAATGATTTCTAATGCAAAAACAGCTACCCAAATGATGCAGTATGCAATCACAGATGCCTTGAGAGAAAACCTTTTATATAGGCGTAGAAAAAGAAGACCGAATACAAGCCAGGGAGCAATGGACAACAAAGCAAATTCAAAAAAAATCAAAAGACCTCATCCTTTCTTAATGATTAAATAGATGTATACTTATACTATTTAATTTTTATCAATACTTATCGAACTAAATAATTTTATACCTATTATAAGATACATCTATAAGTATATCAAAAATACAATAAACTATAAAATTATAAAAAAGAGCTTTTCGACATTATTCGTATGAAATCTGAATATAGTAGCGAATTTCAACTAAAAATAAACAGGAAAGCGATCCTTTTAGGAAAAGCTTCCCCGTTTTCACATTACCGTTTCTTTGTAACAGCCCTGTATTTCTGATAGCGGCTTCTAGGCTTGTCAGGCAAAGTCATTTCAATGAGACGCTGTTCCAAGCACGGCTGCAAATATGTCTTGCGGAAGGAGGCGCGGTTGGAAAGGCCGAGCCGCTGCATCAATTCTGTTATGGAAAGTTCTTCGTCCCCCAATGCTTCAAGGAATAACCGGATATGTGGCGGGGTGCTGTTATCCGTATTGGAGAGAGGATGCTGTTCAAAGCTTTTGAGAGTGTCCAGAATGGCCTGAAGCAGAAATTCAACAAAGGGGGCAGCGTCTGCCCGGCTGTCCGCTTGCCCCAAAGCGTCATAGTAATCTGCCTGGCGTTCCCGAATGATGCTTTCTACCGGTATCCATGCGAAAATTGGTTTCCACTGATAGAGCAAAAGCGTGTTCCACATGCGTCCCATTCTGCCGTTGCCGTCTAAGAAAGGATGAATGTATTCAAACTCATAATGAAACACGCAGCTTTTGATCAATGGATGCTCTTTAGAGGATTCTGCCCACTGCAATAGGTTTGATATATGACTGTAAACCATTTCCGCAGGCGGCGCCATATGGACGACCTGAGTCCCTCTGAATATGCCCACGCCTCCGGAGCGGAATTGTCCTGCTTGTTTCACCAGGTCAGCCATCAGGATTTTATGCGCCTTTAGCAAATCTTCAATGGAATATGGGTTGAAAGCAAGAAGATGGTTGTAAGCTTCATAGGCGTTTTTGACTTCCCGAATTTCGGACGGTTCGCCAAGCACGCGCTTTCCGTTGATGATATCCGTTACCTGATCAAGGGAAAGAGAGTTGTTTTCAATGGCGAGCGATGCATGGATTGTGCGGATACGATTGTCTCTGCGAAGACGCGGGTTTTTCTCCATGTGCTGCCACGCGGTCAAAGATCCTACCGCCTCACCGATTTCAACGATGAGATTTGTAATGGTTTCCGTTACAGAATACGGTGGAATATAATTTGCACTCATTGATACACCTCAACATAGATCATCACATATACTATCTCCATGATATATGATGGGATACATGATTGCAACGATAAAAATGGGGCATGCTAAGGCGTAAAAGGAGTGATTGTATGGCAGCAACGCACAAAGGCGCCATTTCCTTTGGGCTGGTGCATATCCCCATTGCCCTGCATACCGCCACGCAGGACAACGATATTCGGTTCAACCAGCTTTGTAAGGAGGACGGCAGCCGCGTCAAATACAAGAAGGTCTGCGCAAACTGCGGGAAAGAGGTAACCAACGCCGATATTGTCAAGGGCTTTGAATATGAGGACGGCAAGTACGTGACCATGACGGACGCTGACTTTGAAAAGGCAAAGACAGCAAAGGACCGCACGGTACAGATTTTGCATTTTGCCGAGCTTTCTGATATTCCGCCCATCTATTTCGATAAGACCTATCACGCTGTCCCCGAAACCGGCGGGGACAAAGCCTATGAGCTGCTGCGCCGGGCCATGTACGAGGAAAAGAAAGTGGCGCTGGCCAAAACGGTAATGGGCCAGAGCGAAAAATTGTTGATACTGCTTCCCACCGAAAAGGAGATCCTGATCGAGACGCTGTTTTTTGAGGACGAAATCAAGGAAATGCCCAAGGAACCGGCCAAGCCCGAGCTGGCAGACTCCGAGCTGACGATGGCAAAGACGTTGATCGAGAGCATGGTCAAACCCTTTGAACCGGCACAATACCACGATGAATACCAGGCACGGCTAAAACAAATCATTGAGGACAAGATCGCCGGAAAAGAGATTGTGGAAGCGCCCAAGGAACGGACGGATAACGTCATCGACCTGATGGCAGCGCTGGAGGCAAGCTTACAACAAATCCAGAACGCGAAACCGAAGAAACGGACAACACGGAAAAAGGCGACCTCCGCATGAGCATGTTTGAGGAAAAGAACATCGCGCCTATGCTCATTGGGGCAGACGGCGACGCCTTTGACGATGTGAATTACCTGTTTGAAATCAAATGGGATGGAGAACGGTGTATCGCTTACCTGGATCCAAAGACAGGGACGGAGCTGCGCAACAAACGCAATGTCAAGATGCTGGCAAAGGTGCCGGAACTCTCCGACATTCATAAACAGGTAAACAAGCGCTGTATCCTGGACGGGGAACTGATGGCGCTAAAGGATGGAAAGCCGGACTTTTTTGAGATACAGCGGCGCAGCCTGATGAGCAACCGATTTCGCATCGAACTGGCGGCCAAGCAATACCCTGCGACGTTCATAGCTTATGACATTTTGTACTTGGACGGCCAGGATGTGACGCTGCTTCCCCTGGAGCAGCGGAAAGCGCTGCTGCAAAAAACGGTCAGACAAAACGAGCGGCTGGCAATCTCCAAGGTCATCGAAGGCCGAGGGAAAGTCCTGTACCGGCTGGCGGAACAACAGCATCTGGAGGGCGTTGTTGCCAAGCGAAAGGACAGCGTGTACATCCAGGGAAAACGGACCAAGGACTGGATCAAGATCAAGTGCATGGAGGACGATGATTTCATTGTCTGCGGGTATATCAAAAAAGACAACCACATGACAAGCCTGGCGCTGGGTAAGTACAGAAATGGGGAACTGGTATACAAGGGACATGTGACCTTGGGCGTTGGAGGCAAGCCGTTTCAACAGATTGCGGAATTGCCGCGCGCGATCCGCGCTCCGTTTACGGATACGCCCCGAGGCAGCGAGGACGCGATATGGGTGGCGCCGATGCTGGTATGTACGGTAGAATACATGCACAAAACACAAAACGGCGGGATGCGGCAGCCTGTGTTCAAGGGACTGAGAATGGACAAGACGCCGGAAGAGTGCGTGGAGCAATGAAAAAAGCAGGCCGATGGACCTGCTTTTTTGAGCGCTTATTTATCCCCCAGAATACGGGATTGTTCAATAAACAAAGCAGAAATCTTGGTTTCCTGAAAGCTCCCGCGCCATATACACTGCGGCATTGAATAGATCGGTGTAATCGATTTTTTCTTTGGTTATGACGCAGCAATAGCCGTTCATGTTTTGAAATCCGTCCGATCCGATGTGCATGATCACAATGATCTCATCCTTGGGCAAAAACTGCTGCAGCTCGTTTAGAAATCCTTCCATATCGTGATATTCATCAGGCGTGTCATCAAAATGGATGCCATTGTATCCTTGAATTTCACCAAAGCAGGTGAAACAGACGCGGCTGTTTTGGATCGTGATCCGTAATTCTTCTGCAATGACGCTTGCCATGAAATTGCTGAATTTATTGATGTTGTTGACTTTGAAAAAATTGGTGCGTGTGCGACCGTGGTAGTTGTCCATTCTTATGCTCCTTTCAAAACGGGGATACGAATTGATGGCGGTCAGACGCCCCGCTGTACAAGGACGCTTTTGAACTTACGATGCGCTCAGTAATCTAAGCGGGTATTGTAGTTTGGTCGGTTTAACAATTTTGCAGCCAGTTCAAGAGCCTGTTGTTGTATATCTATGTGCTGCATCTTTGTGCTGGTAATAACGGTACAGCAGCCAACGACATAACGTAGTTTTTCATAGCCAACTTCAAAGATGAGGATGGCGTCGTTTTCACATACCAGCTCTTGCAGGGCTTCGTAAAAGGCGTCTAGGCTGTCTTGAATACCGAACAAAGAGCCATAGCATCCAAACCCATATTGCATAGAACCGTCGGGAAGTTTGGTCATAAACAACGAAACAGTATCCTCCGCTTCAACCGAGTCAATCAGTTCTCTAAGCGCGGTGGGATCTTTGACGGAAAAATAATTTGTTCGGATGGTCGCTGAATAATTTGCCATTTTATGTGCTCCTTTCGTTTAATAGCGAAAATAAAAATTTTCGTTCTTGGTCAATGATTGCGCCGTCTCCACACCGGAATGGAACAGGTCCTTATGGACGATTTTGTTGTTTGTTGCGACATAATAGTACCCCTCGATCTCCTTGGAAGACATCGCGCTGGCATATACAAGGACAATCGCTTCTCCATCGGGCAAAAGATGTTGCAGCATCCTCAAAAAATCTTCAAGATCTTTGCCCGTCTCCTCAAACAATTCGTCGTCCATTCCCTGGATTTCTCCGGCGCAGCGGATACAGATGCTGGAATCTTGCAATAGCACTTCTAAATCTTCAGCGTCATTCTCATGGTTCCTCTCCTTTGTCAACTGGATATATCTTGGTGAGTACCAGACGGCATATACCTCATCTGTAAGCGTGTTGCCATGCGTGATAACGGCCAGAAGCTCAAATAGAAAAGCATGAATGTAGGCCATATAGACACAGCGAATATCGACGTCTTGCAGATGATAGATCACGTCGGGATATTTTGTATGGTTGTATGTGTAATCATAGGCGAGCATCATGGCGCCGGAGCCGCAGGCAGGATCCCCGATGTGCGTGAAACCGGATGGTTTGGGAGGGCCGCTCAGCGCCACCAACAGACGACAAATATCATCCGGTGTGAAATGCTGGTCGTTGGTTTTGCGTTTAGGACCGCGACTCATAAAAAAGGGCCCCAGCAGATCACATGGTGGAATGTTTTTTGCCCATTGCACTAAGGTTTCAGCCATGGAAGCATAGATGTTCTTTTCCTGTTGTGACAACGAAATTATAATGGAATTGAGACGCTGTTCTATCGATTGGTCAGGCATACTGAGAAATCGGATGGAAAGAGCGAGAAATTCTAAAAAGTCGTTGAATGTGGCTTTGCCGGTTCGTTCCAGTTGAACAAGCGCTTTGGAAAATTCCTTTTCATAGTGTTGAGATGACATATTATCCTCCTGATACGATTTGAAAATGAATATAAAAAACGGGCGTGCATTGCACGGCCCGGAGCATGGGGTTGTGGGCAATGCACGCCCAGAGAATATATAAAAAAGCGCCCGCTATACAGGGGGCGCTTTGTAACCAAGAAACGATTGTTTAACTATGACACTATCCGCATACATTTTAATTGACATTGCCAAACATTGCAAGTATCATACGGGTATTCCAAGGCGAAAGGGGAAACCGATGAAAATATGCTGTGAGCTTGACCGCGAGATCGCAGAGGCATTTGAAGCAGCGCTCGCTATAAATAAGGAAAGCGTGGAGGATGTAATGAGAAACGCTGTCCTGGCGTACATAAAGAAAACAAAATTGGCGGAAAAGTGCCGGGTTCTTCCCAAACATTGAAAGCCTTCCTTTGGCCGGGATATAATACCAGCAGAAGTATCCTTATCGATCATAGTTTTCCTGATAGAAAGTGTCCCCTTACGGCGGGCGCTTTTTTTGTTGTCAGAATTTCATAAGAAAGGGGGACGGAAAAAAGGTTGAGGGAGGATACAAAAAAACTGCGGTTAAGAAATGAGGACACAATACGCCCATTTTGGCAGAAAGGAAGAAAGGAATGAAACCATATTTTATAAACCTGTGTGATAAGCTGTTTGAAATTTTGGAAGATAAAAGCACGCCTATGCGTATAAGAAAGCTGCGCTCCGACGCCTTATTACAACTATGGAGACACGTCGAGAAGCTGGAACGAACGACATCCATACGCAAGGATCTGTTCGACATTACGTTTGGCGAAAAAAGCGAGTTCATCATGTCAGCCACAACCGTCAAAGAGATCCGCGAGATATTAAAACCGTCTATCCCGAAGTGGAGCCGCGGGCAATGGCACACCAGTCCCTATCATGTAGAGGAAGAAGAACTGATTTATTGGGCCATGTTTACATTGCATCACAATCCAGGCCCTGAAGCGATACAACGATATATCACGGTGTTTGACCGATACTACCAGGCAAACCCAGTATAAAAGACTTGATACAACATCATGTCTTTTTGTTTATTTGGAGGTGTGAGATGAAAGCAATAGAACAAATGCAAGCGTACATAAAACAGATTCGTGCAGCGGATAAGGCGTACTACAATGCGGGAAATCCAATGTTAACGGATTATGAATACGATCAAGTATTCGACGCATTAAAAAAACTGGAAGAAGCAACCGGCTTGGTTTTATCGGGTTCGCCTACGCACAAGGTTAGCGGCGAGGTATTGGACGAGCTGCACAAGGTACCGCATACGAGGCCCATGCTTTCGGCAGATAAAACGAAATCCGTCGATGACGTCATCAAATTTATTGACGGAAGACCGTGCGTGCTTTCCTGGAAATTGGACGGTAGTACGATGGTGCTCCGATACGAAGATGGAGAATTAAAGCAAGCAATTACGCGTGGTGACGGACATGCAGGTGACGACGTAACGCATACGGCCCGCGTTTTTCTGGACATTCCCATCAAAATTAAGGAACGCGAAAAGATCGAAGTGCGTGGAGAAGCTGTCATAAGCTGGGCCAATTTCAAAACCATCAACGAGGAATTGGCGGACGGCCGGTACAGCCATCCGCGCAACCTTGCAGCCGGCAGCATTGGTATGCTGGACGCCGGAGAGAGCAAACATAGATGCTTGGAGTTTCGCGCTTTTGATTTGGTGGAAGGCCCTGCTTTTCAAACTAAGGCCGAGCAACTGCGGTACATGCAGCAGCTGGGATTCCACGTAGTCGAACATGTACTCATGGAAAACATGGAAGAGGAACAAATACGCCGCTGCATGGATGACATGGACCCAAAGAGCTATGCGTATCCGGTGGACGGTCTCATCATAGAACAAAACGATGTCGCGTACGGCAAAAGCCTGGGGCATACGGGGCACCATGAAAACAGAATGATTGCCTTGAAATGGAAAGACGAGGAATACGAAACCAGGTTTCGTGGCGTAGAACTGCGGCCGACGCGAAAAGGGCGCCTGAGCCTTACGGGGTTATTCGATCCAGTGGAAATGGACGGCGCAACGGTCAGCCGTGCGACGTTGCATAACTTTGATATATTCAAGCGTTTTCAAATGGGGATTGGCGACAGAGTGTTGTTGATTCGTTCCAACATGGTGATTCCGCAGCTAGTCAAGAACATGGATTGCAGCGATACCTACGAACTGCCGGAAACGTGCCCTTGTTGCGGGGCGGATGTTGTACTCCGAAAAGAGGAAAACACAACGTTTTTGTATTGCAGCAACCCACGCTGTCCCGGCGTTTTGGTCCAGAAGTTTGTGCATTATTGCGAACGGACGAGAATGAATATCCCGGGGCTGTCGGAAGCAACACTCACAAAATTCGTGGATAAAGGGTGGCTGACCACATTTGGCGATTTGTATGAATTAGGCCGTTACAAAGACCAAATCATCCAAGAAAATGGGTTTGGAAGCCGATCCTTTGAACGCTTGCAAAGAGCCATTGACCGCAGCCGAAAAACTACATTGAACCGGTTTATCGCGGCCATGGGCATCCATGAAGTAGGCCGTACCGCCGGCCGAGCGATCAGCGAGTATTTCGGCGGTAGTTGGCTTGCGTTTGAAAAGGCGATTCAAAATAAGTTTGACTTTACCTTGTTAGAGGATTTTGGTCAAACCATGAACGACAGTATCTATGAATGGTATGCGGACAAACAGGCCGAAGCGCTTTGGCGTCCGGCCTTGCAACACATTACATTTACTATACAAAAAAAGGAGAGACAAACAATGAACGGTAACAGTGTATTTCAGGGAAAGAAAATTGTGGCGACCGGAAAACTGGCAGGGTACACGCGGACAGAGATCCAGGACAAAATACTGAGTTTGGGGGCAACGCCGCAAAGCGCGGTATCCAAAACCACGGATTATCTCATCGTAGGCGAAAAGGCCGGCAGTAAACTGGCAAAAGCGCAGCAGCTTGGCGTCAAGGTTTTGACGGAAGAAGAATTTGAGCAGATGGCTGGGTGACGGACAAATAGGCAATATGGGCCGACTGCTGGCATGGAAAGGATAGATGATTCAATGAACATGTTTGAAATCTTGAAGAGCAGGCTCCCAAACGGCCTTGTAGTTTTATCTGTCAAAGAGACGCACACCAAATACAAAATTGAGTTTGAATATGAGGGTATAAAAGCAACGGCAGAACTTTCAAAGACGTGTGCGCCCGGTTATCACAACAACGTGGCGGATCATGCTATCATTACCACAATGTCGGAAATAATGATCGCCAAAGGCGATTATGTTTCAGCAAAAGAATGGTTAAGGAAAATACAAGGAGGTTGAAAGCAAACAAGCTTAAAAGAAGAAAATATGAAAGGGCAGAGGATTTCTTCCTCGGCCCTTTTCATTTGCGTTTTTCATTTCCTAACTGTGTAATCATATGTAGCTGAAAAGGTGTACCTTTTGGGAAGGTATATCTTATCCTCAAATGATAGGAGTTTTGTGTCCATAAAGGTTATGGTTTGGTTTATAGACATAACCCAAAAAGCACACACCTTTTTGGATAGATTGAAAAGGAGCCGAGAACATGCTGAATAAAGTATATGGTTACGCACGGGTTTCAACAAAGGAGCAGCACCTGGATCGCCAAATCATTGCACTTAAAAAATACGGTGTGGATGAACGGGACATTGTGACCGACAAGGAAAGCGGCAAAGACTTGGATCGGAAAGGGTATGCTTTATTGAAAGAACAATTATTGCGGCCTGGGGATACGCTTGTTATTCAAGACCTTGACCGGCTTAGCCGTGACAAGACGCATATCAACCAGGAGCTGCAATATTTTCAAAGCCAAAAAATTCGAGTGAAAATACTGAATATTCCTACCACACTGATTGATCCGCCTAAAGGTCAGGAGTGGGTGATTGAGATGACAAACAACATCATCATCGAGGTGTATGCCAGCATAGCGGAAAACGAACGGAAAAGAATCCGTGAACGGCAGCGTGAGGGCATTGAAGCAGCGCGGATCAACGGACGCCACCTAGGGAGGCCGAAGATTTCGTATCCCGCTGAATGGGGGTTCATATATCAGGAATGGAAAGAAGGGAAGATCACGGCCGTGCACGCTATGAATACGCTGGGATTAAAACGCGGTACATTCTATCGCCTGGTTAGGCAATGGTCGGAGATTGATAACAGATAAAAAAGCCCCGCCAGGGCAAAGCGTGATGTTCTTATCGGAGAAATCACACAAAGCCGAATAGGATAAATAAAAAGGCCGGTCATATCAAGATAACGCTTGATATGACTGGTTTTTTGCGTTTTTAATGGATTTTGAGATAAGTTTTCTCAAAACTCTTGATTTTTTGCAATATGATGTTAGTATGTTTACATACATACTATATCGGAGGTGAAGCGGATGGCCAAGGACAAAAAGGCGTTTGGTAATTTCCTGCGGGAGATGATCAAGCAGACCGGCATATCACAGTCAGCTTTTTACTCGGCGGTAGATATTACAAAACCATACTTTTATGACATCCTATCTGGAAAGGTCAATCCGCCGCCACCGGATGTGCAGTACAAAATGCTTGAAAACTTGAATTTGGATGAGCAGCAGCGCAATGAATTTTTGAACTTGGCGGCAGAAGGCCGCGGTGAGGTACCGGCAGACATCGCAAAATTGATAGCAGAGCACCCCACGGAACTGGCGGCCATTCGTGAAATACTGACAACGCTACTTGCGGCGCAAGGATAAGGAGAAATAGATATGGCTGAATTACATGAGCTGATAGAGAAAATTGAAAATCCGGAGTTGCGTGCGCAGATTGCGGAGGCGGCGAAACGTGCATTAAAACACAAACAGTTTGGCCTGGTGTTCGAGGAACATCTGCCGGAGTGTACGCCCCTGTATGACATTCCTGTCAGGAAAGGGCTCAAGGTGTCCGTGCGGAACGGTAAAGCAAACGAAACATACACCGTATTGGAAATCGACAACGGCATCGCCACCTGCTTGCCCAAGAATGGTAAGGAAGCAGTACAATTCGCTGTGGCTGACCTCGTTACGACGGCTGAATTGGGTGATCCGATCTATCCCTGCCTGAAACCTCTGGGCGAGGTGTGCAACGCGCCGGACAGCGACCTGTGGCACACATTGATCGAAGCGGACAACTACCATGCCCTGCAGCTTCTGGAATACCTGTACGCAGGCAAGGTGGATTGCATCTACATTGACCCTCCCTACAACACCGGCGCGAAAGACTGGAAATACAACAACGATTACGTGGACGGAACCGACGAATACCGCCACAGCAAATGGCTGTCCTTCATGCAGAAACGTCTGCAAATCGCAAAAAAGCTACTGAACCCGAAATTCTCCGCGCTCATTATAACAATAGATGAAAAAGAATATTTGCATCTTGGGTGCTTACTCGAAGAACTATTTCCAGATGCGCGTATACAAATGATTAGTAGCGTCATCAACCCACATGGTGCAAACAGAAAAGATATGTTTGCACGCGTGGAAGAATACATCTACTATGTTTTCTTAGGCGCGGCAAGTGTTTGTCAGGGGCAAAACGATATGCTCAATCCGGAAGAAAAAACAACCAGAGATACTTGGGCGAGATTGCTACGCGGTGGTAGCTCTGGATTAAGAGCAAACACGCCTAATCAATACTACCCTATTTTTATCAGGGAAGCAGACGGAAAATACATCGGTGTAGGAGAGGTGATTCCATTAGGTAAAAGCATTGCCGATGTTGAAATACCTGAAGGATGCTTTGCGCTCTTACCTACGGGTTCTGATGGAAAAGAGCGGTGTTGGGGGCTTACGGTAGAATCATTCCGTGAAAAAATCAAGCATGGATATATCAAATTTGGCCCATACAAAAAAGGTAGCAAGTATAGGGCGCTCTATCATTTGCAGTCAGGAACGATTAAAGCTATTGAAAACGGCGAAATGGACGTTTTGGGTACAAATGATGATGGTACACTTATTGTAGGAACCCTTGAAAAGCCCAAACGCCCTGTTTCTATGTGGGTCCAAACATCACATGATGCTCGAGTACATGGTTCTATGTTACTTAATAGCTATTTCCCAGATATCCGATTTTCATATCCGAAATCATTGTACGCAGTAAAAGATGCAATAAAATTTATTATCCGTGACAATCCTACCGCTCTTGTTGTTGACTTCTTCGCCGGTTCCGGCACCACATTGCACGCGGTCAACCTCCTGAACGCAGAGGATGGAGGCAACCGGCGCTGCATTATGGTCACCAACAATGAAATCAGCGCTAAAGAACGCAAAGGCTTTGAGGCGCGCGGAATCCAGCAGGGCGATCCCGAATGGGAAAGCCGCGGCATCGCACGCTATGTTACGTGGCCGCGTACGGTATGCAGCATTGAAGGCCACGATGTCAATGGTAATCCGCTGAAGGGCAATTACATCGGCAGCGATATTCCTATGGCAGATGGTTTCAAGGCGAATGCAGCATTCTTCAAGCTGCAATTCCTAGACAAAACCAAGGTATCCCTCGGTATGCAGTTCAAGGAGCTGCTCTCCACCTTGTGGATGAAGGCTGGCGCCATCGGCAAATGCCCCGTTATTGATGAGTGCGTGCCGGATATGCTCATCCTGCCTGAAAACAAAATGGCAATCCTCAATGAAGAAAACCGGTTCGGAGAATTTGCCGAGCAGCTTGCACAGCATCTGGAAATCGAGGTTGTGTACCTCGTCACCGATTACGAATCCAGCTTTGTGGCCATGACGCAGGCGCTGAGGGGTAAAAAGACCTATCAGTTGTACCGGGATTATCTAGACAACTTCAGAATCAACGCAGGGAGGAACAGCAGATGAAAGTGAATTTAATAACTTTTCAAGACAAAGCTGTCAAGGAACTGCGCGTAGACATTGCGGATGCGCTGGACAGCTACCGACGCAGAGGAAAGACGCAGGTCGTTTCCCTGCAGGCGCCCACCGGCGCAGGTAAAACCATTATTGCTGCATCGCTGATCGAAGATATTTACTTTGGCTCTACCCTCGCGGACGGAACTACCTTCGATGAACAGCCGGAGGCCATCTTTGTATGGCTTTCGGATTCCCCGGAGCTGAACGCGCAGTCCAAACAAAAAATCGAACTAAAAACCAGCAAGCTGCGCTTTGGTCAGTGCGTAACCATCGCGGAAGATTCTTTCGATATGGAGATGTTGGAGGATGGCCATGTGTATTTCCTGAACACCCAGAAGATCAGTCGCAGCGGTAAGCTGACGCAACATTCCGATGATCGGCAGTATACCATTTGGGAGACGCTGGACAACACCATCCAGAGTAAGTCGGATCACCTCTATTTCATCATTGACGAAGCGCACCGTGGCGCCAAGAGCAAACGTGAGGCAGGCACCGACACCACCATCATGCAGCGCTTTATTAAAGGTTACGAGTACACCGAGAATGATGTTAAGCGCAAAATGCGTTCTATGCCTGTAATTCTTGGCATTAGTGCCACCGCAGAACGATTTAATACATTGGTTAGAAATATACCGAACGTCGGTCAACAAACTTGTATTATCACTGCTGATGATGTGCGAAGTTCCGGTCTTCTAAAAGACCGCATCGTGATCACCTACCCCGAGGATCCCACCAAGAATAACGACATCGTTCTTCTGGAAGCAGCGGTGGAAGAATGGCTGAAAAAGTGCAAGCGCTGGTATCAGTACACCTCTGAGCAGCATTATGCCAACGTGGATCCCGTTCTGGTGGTACAGGTGTGTCAAGGCAGCGGTGGCGCGTTATCCGACACCAATTTGGAGGATGTCCTTGCCAAGATTGAAGAAAAGGTCGGTACACCGTTCAAAGCGGGAGAAGTCGTTCACTGCTTTGGCGAGGGCACTACTGTTGAGCTGAACGGCCTCCACATTCCACATGTAAAAGCATCCGAAATTGCGGATGATCATAAAATCAAAGTGGTTTTTTTCAAGGAAGCTCTTTCCACCGGCTGGGACTGCCCCAGAGCGGAGGCGATGATGTCTTTTGCGGTTAGAAACGACCCCACCTATATCGCACAGCTTCTCGGCAGAATGGTGCGTACACCGCTTCAAATGCGCGTAATGCGCGATGAGTTCCTGAACGATGTTAAGCTATACCTTCCCCACTTCAACAAGGACACCGTAAAGAAAGTCGTGGAAGAACTGCAGGCCAGCGAAGGTGGCGATATTCCCACTGAGATCAACGGTGAATCGCTGGAGGAACCCACATATATCACTTGGACGGTGCATACACCCAGACGCGCAAGACAGGTGGAGCCGGATCCTAATCAGATGAGTCTATTTGATAATCCGGGTGGAACAACGGCAGCGGCTTCCCCGGCTGCCAACACTCCGTATGTTGCGCCCGCCACCAACAACGGCGGCAACAGCGCGCCAGAGTATATCCCTCCGAGAGCTGTAACCGTTTCAGCTGAGAGCAGCGGCCAGCAGGCAGCGCCTGTCGTTCCCGCAGAAGAAATTCCACGGGGTAAGCAGTTGGAGTTCGCACCGGAGCTTGATCGCGTTGAAATTATCGATTTCATCAATGCACAGGGCTATGTGACCTACCTTGTCCGGCAGGATCGAATCAACGATTATTTGAAATCGCTTTTGGATCTGGCTACCTTGTTAACACACAATATGATATACCAAGGCGCACGTGATGAGGTCATCGACGATGTCGTTGGTTTGATTCGTGAATACATTGAAGATCTGCACCGCACAGGCAGATACGATGCACTGGCCGATCAGGTATTGCAGTTCAAATTGTCGGTACAGGTGTTTGACCCCTTTGGCAAGGCATTGCAGGAGGGCTACTTCGATGACCTGACCTTGATGTCGGAAACCGATCTGGACAGACAGCTTCGCAACGCAGATGCAAGGCTGGGCAGATATGGCTTCCCCAATATTTACGGCGGCCGCTATTTTGACGATGATGATCCCAGCAGCTATAAGATCGACTGCATCCTGTTTGCCGCAGATGATAGCTGCAGAGCAAAGCTGGGTGAATACGCCAAGAAAAAGCTGCATGAGTTTGCCAGAAAATATCGCCTCAAGGTTGTCAACAAATCCGATGCCTGCAAGAAAAAGTATCATGACATCCTTGCGGACAGCGATATTGTCAGTGAGCAGATTTTCGGTATTCCTGAAAACATCAGTGTGCGCGAGGATCCCGACGGCACCGAATACGAAAACCATCTGTTGGCCTCGGAGACCACCGGCATTGCAAAAATCAAACTCAACGGCTGGGAGGCATCCCTCATCGAGGAAGAATCCCACAGAGCGGATTTTGTATGCTGGCTGCGCAATCCAGCCAGAGCGTCGTGGGCGCTGTGTCTGCCCTACGACATTGGCGGCGAAAAGAAATCCTTCTATCCCGATTTCCTGGTCGTTCGCAGTGATCCGGCGCTGGATTACATCGTGGACATTTTGGAGCCCCATGGTAACCAGTATGCGGATAATTTGCCAAAGGCAAAAGCACTGGCAGAGTACGCTAAAGCCGAGGACCGACTCGGTAGAATTCAGTTAATCCACAAGACTACGGACGCAGGCGGCACAAGCAGATTCATTCGCTTGGATCTAACCGACATTGTAGTACGCGACAAAGTGCTACGCGCATTTTCCAATGACGAGCTGGATCATATCTTTGAAACCGACGGCATAATCGAATAAAGCAATGACCGGCAGAGGGAGAAATCCTTCTGCCCGCTGTGTTGCTCTGCAAAACGCACAACCGGGCCAAAGGGAATAAATAAAGCGGCGGCAAAAGAAAGGGCAGGCGATTCCGCCTGCCCTTTGCGTTTGCGTGCGTTGGTTTCTTTTGCGCCTACACGGTCTTTTTGTGCCGAAGGAAGGCGCTTTTTCATTTTACGAGATGGCTACTTTGTAGATGACGTCGTATACGATCTGATTCATATCCGAAGGCCATGCCATGCCGTATTTGGCCATCAAATGTGCGCTGCCTTCAGATTGCCCGTTAAGCCTGCCAAGAGATAAGGATGTGCTTGGCTGGAAAAACTGCGCGGCATTGCCCTCCTGATGCCAATCAGCTGTGTTTTCCAACACATATCCCAGCGCGAGATTGGATTTTGTTTGGCTAGAGGAAAGGGCTTTCCATTCTTCATCTGTAAAGGTAGATTCTTCAACAATGGCCGGTGCGTTGTCCTTTGCCGTAATGGAGGAAACACTGAAGGACAGGGGCGCATTGCATAGGTTGTTGAATTTGAACGTCGGGGAGGTAAAGGCGTCGCCGGGCGTTTCAGAATAATTGGCCGCTTGGTTGGGATCGATGGCGAACGCGATATTTGTGGGAACAGCAGCTTTTAGCTGCACGGGTGTAATGGTGCCCGTGATGGTCGTGGTGGTACTGGTTGCCTCCGCATCGCCGGTGAGGTCCGTTTGGCCTTCGGCTGCAAAGGCGGTGCCGCACATGAGCGACAGGCACGCTGCGGTGGAGAGTAGGGCTGACAACAATTTTTTCTTTTGGATCATGTAGATCCCTCCTTATGGATATTTTGGCGCTTGGCCAAATTTGGAAACAAAAAAACGGCCTATAAAGCCGAAAAAGAAAAACAAAGCTGCAATGTAAAATCAATCGTACGGGTAACGGCGTTTCCGTGGTACACAATGAGCTGAACAACGGATTGTGTACCGCCGCGTATCGTGCCAAGGTAAGCCCGTTCCCCTGGAAGAAGGGGGATGACGCCAGGGACCACAGCTTGCCAATTTGTATCGTCCTCAATTTGTAGCGCCAACGCGAGCTGTGATTCAGAGGTTTGTTGGGAAAGCGTTTCCCATTCAAAGGCGTCGGGGGATACAAGCTGCATTGTACCGGGCAAAAGCTCTATATTGTCTACGTATACCGCGAGGGATTCTTCCTGAAGGTTGTCCAAAGTCAGCTCCACGCTTACCGGCTCTGGCTGAGTGTTCGGATCAATCGTAAAGGAACCAGGAGCGCGGACGGTCATTGTAAGCGGCTGGAATACGGAAATGGCAGATTGCTGGCGCACATACGTCAACGGATGATTGGCAAAATAGGCGAGCTGAGGATAACCAATGCCGGAAGCAATAAAAGCATCTGTGAGTTCCGGCATTTGATTGAGGGCGTTCGCTCCTTTCATTTCTGCCGTTGTAAGGGGCGATCCTATGTGCATGGTAGAAGCTGTCTTGCATCCGGACGCCTCTTGATCAAAATAACAATTCGTGCCCTTATCATCGGCACAGATTCCATATTTATGGCCGGAACCAGCAAAGTAGCAATTCAATATAGAGTTCTCGGACTTGCCTGCGATCCCGGCGCTCAACAATGATACAGTAGAGGCTGAACCCGTATTGTAACAGTTTCGGATGGTATCGTCAGTAGGCGATTTGTAATCCCCCATATCCCCAACAATGCCACCCATATTATCAGCCGTGACTAGATATCCGGTCGAGGTGATGGAGCCAGCATTAAAACATGTATCGATTGATCCGGATTTTAAGACGCCGACAATTCCCCCTATATCGTTGCTCCCAGATATATCTCCCATATTGAAACACTGATAAAAGCAAGTGTTTTCACCATGCGCAACAAGCCCTGCGGCGGTGTTTTTTCCATCAATGGTATTGTTGGCATAACAGTTGATGAACGCAGCGTCATACGCTTTGCCAGAGAACGAAGCGAGGTAAGTGGAATTGGAAAATGTACCGTCTATGATACCAAGGTTTTGTATTGTAGCGCCCTTGACAACGCCAAATACCCCTGTTTCTCCGCTTGAACCAAAATTGCCGCTGGACACGATTTCAAGAATCTGATGGTTTTGTCCGTCATAGATACCGGTAAAAGGAGCGGTTTGGCTGCCAATGGGATTCCAGCCCTTGGAAGTTGCATAATCTGATGCTGTAAATACAATATCTTTTGTCTGCTGGTAGTGCCCATCTAACGGGTAAGCGGCATCATTTCCGATCTTTGCCAGATCGGACGCGGACGTGATGGCAATGGTGGTTTGCGCCGCAGCAGCTTTGGGCATAGACGCGCAAAGCATGAGTAACGTACATAGAAACGCGGTCGTGGCTTTTTTGGGTGACAGCATAATCTCTTGGCCTCCTTATTCGTCGTGAATCGAAACTTTGAATATCATCTCATATTCAATGATGCGGCTGCTGGGCCAAGCCAACCCGTATTTGGCCATCAACGAAATATTTGTCCTGGCGTATTTTGTCAATGTACCTATTTTTACAGGCGTATCGCTGGAGAGGAACACGTAGTCGTCTTCGATGTATTTTGGACGCCATGCGTCAGGCGAGAGGAGAACAAGCCCAACGGCAATCTCGCTGGCGGTTTCGGTCGCGGTCAGATTTGCCCATTCTTCGTCGGTATGTGCGTCCGGTGGAACAATGGCAGGCGCTCCATTTTTAGGGGTAATGGATTGAACGGTAATATCCAACGGAACAGTGCCGTCATTGCGAAACTGTCCGTAGGAACAGATAAATCCTCCTTCGGATACAGTTGAATAATTTGGTTCTTGGTTGGGATCGATTTGTACAGATAGGTATGAGGGAACCAACGCTTTAATCTGCGGAGACGCCACTTGCATTTCAACCGTAGCGGGAACGTCTATGTCCGTTTCATCGGGTTCTCCTTCAATCGTGGCTGCTTGCGCAACGGCATAGGTCATGCAAGTAAATAAAAACAATAGATAAAGAAACCATTTTTTGTGCATGAAAAATCCCTCTATTTTTCTATGGTAATGGTGATACCGGCACTGGCAGAGCCCATATATTCATGCGGTTCGTCCAACGCATAAGACCGAAAAAAAGCGGTACATGGATAAGAGCCAGCCGGTAGTTTAGCGTCAAGCGTGTCGTTTTGGATATGCGAGTCAGGGCGTAGGTAACCCTTGGTCTGATAAATTGGCGACGAAAGATCGCCTGCATCCACATCGCTGTTCAAATAAATCTCTACGCGTAACAGCCGTTTGTTGATTGCAAGATTTTCAATTTGTAGATTGCCCTGACTGTTTGCATCGGCAAATACAGGCGTCGCGTTGATGGAAATAGCAATCATAGAATCGTCCATCATCTGCTGCAATTCTTCCTGGCTGACGGTGTCTGAGACAAGCGCTCCGTTTTGAGGAAGAACGCTGACGTCTGATCCAGATGGATGACAGCGTACCAATAAAAGCAGCAAGAACAAAATAAGCAGAAAAAATAGGGTACTATAAACAATTCTCTTTTTGTTTTTTTCGTTCATGGGAATCCCCTTTCAAAAAATGAGGTCCCCTGGAAAGGGACCTCAAAATATGTATTTGGCGATGATGGCATTGCGTGGGATAAACGGATCGTTCCATGACCGGGAATCAACGGACACTGTACGGTTATCCCCCAGGACATAGTAGACATCGTCTGGCACCGTGGCGCCGCTGGGGAGCGTATCGCCCGGACCATAAGCAATGCGCTTTGTAAGCGTTTGCCGTCCATGGCGAAAAATGATGATGTCGCCAGGCGCCAATGAGCGTATCAGCCGCGTTCCGAAGATGTAGCTTCCCTGCCGAATCGTAGGTTCCATGGATGCACTGGGGACATATCCCAGGTAAAATAACTGGTGAAAAAGCATATATACGATAAGGAACGAACAGACACACAGCCCCATTGTTTTTTGCGGACGACTCATGCAATCTCCCTTTGAAACTGTTGATTTTGCTTCAGATGCTTTCGCGCGACGGATATGTATGCGCGCAAACTGTTAACGGATACGCCAATGGACCGTGCAATATCCGGGCGAGGAACGCCGCGCGCTGATTGCACGATGGCTTCTATGCCTTTGCAAACCATTGTATCGGCGCCTTGTTTGCTCCGTTCGAGGGATTCTAAAATCGCTTGACTGGATGCAGTATCGTCCATGTTCTCCGTCCCCCTTTCCTGCATGGCCTCTATGTACATGAGGTGTGTCCGCCGCGCGGCATAGATTAAGGCATTGTAGATTTCGTTACGAATGACCTTACAAGCGTACGTAGAAAATTTGCCTTTGCCCGTAGTGGTAGCCGCCGCTTTACAAAGCCCCATACAGCCAATTTGATACAGGTCGTCGTAATCGTACACGGATTGGTTATATGGCAAGGAAACACACGTTTCAATCACATGAGAAACAAGCCCCAGGTTTTGGGTGACAAGCGTCTGTTGCGCAGGTGTCAATGCGTTCAAATTACACACCTCCCGATACCATGCGGTATTGATTCTCCCGTAAGACTTTCTGCGCCTGACGGATGACCTGCTGGCAGTAGTAATCCCCGAAATATCCGATGTGGACTTGTTGGCGAGGTAACTGAAGCACATCAGCCAACCACGCATACGCTTGTTGTTTGCTCATAATGCCGGTGGTATGGAGTTGGTCAAAGTAATGGTGCGCTTTCTTACGCAGATAGCGGAGATGTTTATCCGCCATTGTGCCGAGAGGAATGGTCGTGCCGGGGATCACGCGCACATAGGCGTCACAAACCGGATATTTACTGCATACATACAACTGTGCATGCTGCGGGTTGGATTTGTAGATCCCGTCTGCGCTGCGCAGGACAACAGGACTTCCGCAACAAGGACATTTTTCAGGTCGGGCTACTTTCTTATGGCGCTGTTTGGACAACGCAACACACCTCCTTTTAGAATGAAAAAAGCCGACAGACGTAAAAAAATACATACCGAACCAAGGGGTGCTGGATATTCGATCTCACCAGTATTGATTCTGTATGTATGAATCTACGCCTATCGGCTTAGAAATTGTGAACAGAGAACGCAAGTGGGGCTGTGTACCAACAGCCCGTTCCCGATAAGAAACTCTATCAGGAAGCCTAATGCGAACGTCTGTTTGTAATAGAATCATAGCAAAAACAAGAGGATTTGTCAACAATTCCCCTTTATTTGCGTTTTTTGGAGAAATACAGCAAAATACCGCTGCAAATAAGCAATCCTGAAAGAAAAAGAAGAATATGCGGTAAGGGAATTGTGTTGGACTTCGTATCTTGCAACACAGTATCCGAAACAGGATTAGAAGCAGCCGGTAGGGATGGAATTGGTGCAGAGACAGATACGGTACCAAGGTTGGTGAGCCGATATAGTTTGCTTTGTCCAAGTTCCATAGTAAGGATGCCCTCCGAAGAAACGACGATTTTTCCAGGGTATGGGCCGACGTCTGTTTCCAATGAGAATTCTGTATCCGCCCATTGCTCTCCCAAATCGATGATGAGTTGCCCCGGCAAAGCATCCAAGGCAGGGTCAGGTTCAGCGTTAACCGTTATCATGAATCCTACCGCTATGGAACAAGCAAACAACAAGCTGAACATCCATCGTTTCATAGCGCTTACCTCCTATTCATTTTGCGGGAATGAAGAAGAAGGACAAGGCCCGACAAGCAGCAAAAGCCGGCCAAGATGAGGAATATCCAGGGAGAACCGCTGTCTACGCCGGTCTGTATGAGGGGCGCATTTTCCACTACGATGGGGTCGCCGTTGATATAATCCGAACCGACCTCCACGGTAATGATTTTTCCTGAAGGAGCGTATCCGTTCAAAGCAGAAACCTCGATGATTTGCCAGGTTCCCTGTTCCACGATGAACTCCGCGATGCCCTCGCTGTTGGTTTTTTGGACTTGCAGTTGTTCACCAGCCTGGTTATAAAGGCCAAACGAGACGCCTGCAAGCGGTTTCTTGGTGACAGCGTCGATCTTCAATACCCGGATTCTGGAGACATCATCGGTAAACTCCGTAACGCCCGATACCGTGCCATCCGGCAATATCTCAAAAGAGAAGGAATTGGGGTTTAATGCATGGCCATTCGGAGATAAGGTCTCTCGGAAGGTATAGTGCGCATCGGCGGGAAGCTGAAAGGCATGGAGCTGTCCTGTTTGGGAAGTTATGCCTGAATACACGACGTTTCCGTCTGCGTCGTATATCTCAATGGTGGCCCCTGGTACGGGTGTACCGGTGGTAAGGTCTGTTTTGGTGATAACAACCTCCGTTGGTTTGTTTTGAAAAGTAAAGGTAAGTGTTTCGGTTGTGTTGGCGTCAATGATTGCCACTTGCTGCTCTTCAGAAGGCAGATATCCTATGGCCGGCTCAGATTCAAAAATCACCCATTCCCCACAAGGAATTAAAGGGGACGTTGCAACACCTGTTTCGTCGGTGACTAGTTGATACGATAGCCCCAACGCTTCGTTTCGGATGGTAAATGTTGCCCCTTGGACGCGATAGGAAAGGTCATCCTCCGGCCAATCTTCCGGTTTACGTGCATCCTCTTTGACGATTCGGATTTTTCCCGTAACTAGCTTGTTAAGAATCGGTTCACCCTGATTGACTTGAACAGTAACCTTGGAGACATCGGAGCCAGGATAGCTGAGATCAACAGGATATACGGTATCGAGAGGATAATAAGAGGACGGCGTATTCAATTCACGAAATTCGTAGTGGCCGTACGGAAGCTCGTTTGTGATGATAAGATGTCCGTCGTTTTGTGTAATGCCAACGGTAACAAGGTCACCTTTGCGCAGCAGCGCGTTGCCGACACCATGAATATCTTCCGAAGCAAACAAGCCAAAGGCAAATCCTGCGCCGGGCATGACGTTGATACTGGAGTCATCGGGGTGGTACACTTCCGCTTGTTTTGTCAGCCATAGCTCTGTGGAAGCCCTGTCGTTATAAGCGTCCAGATGTTCCGTAACAATGGGGGTGAATTGATCCTGATACGATAACGTGACGTCATACACGGCAGGATTTAATACCAGTTCGTTCTCTCCAACGGAGATTTCCTTGACCTGGTATTCGCCTAAATACAAAGGAACCGATACAGCCTCTTTTTCGGGTTTCGTCACAAGCGTATCCGCCAGCTCACCGGCACGCAGACGCACGGTACCGTCAGGTGTGACAATATCTGTTTTGGCGCGAATCTCGTACACACATCCGGCAATTCTTTGGTCCTGGAAAATCGGCCGCGTTATGGTGCCAAACTCTGATTCTTCCTCCTGTATTCCAGCAAATACAGGCCCTTTTTTCGTGAGAGTGATCTGGCCCATCGCCGGTTCGTTTGGGAATTTTATTTCTATCATAGGGCTATCGTCTGTGACTTCAAAGAACACCGGGGTTTGATTCAAAAGGTAACCGGCGCTCGATTGCTGCTCGTGCAGAGAATATCGGCCGTACGGAAGCGGCTCCGGCAAAACGAATGTGCCGTCGCTAGCCGTTTCAAACACATCAATGTCTTGGGGAACAGGATACCGCTGGTGCATGACAACCCATTTGCCGGTACTTTCATCACGGATTTTGAATATGTTGCCCGTTGCCGGAATGGTTTTGCCGGTGGCAGCGTCTACCTTTACAACCTTGATTTCGCTCTGATACACAAAATCTTCCAAGATATAAGAGTAAACCTTTTGGTCAGTATCAATCACTACTTCAAACGGTTCAACCGGTGCAATGGAAGGATCGCCCGTATCTGTCTCGGTAACGATAACGGTGGAATATGGCAAAGGTTTGCTGATACAGTATCCATTTGCGTCGGTTATCTGTGTATCCAACACTTCGCCGGTGGATTTTAAGGTAAACGTAAATGTCCTGCCTTCTAAGGGAACCTTGATATTATCGTCGGGATTCTCACCCTGGACAAACTTGGTCAACGCAATCTGCCCTTTGATAACGGTATTGCCGATGGTGATAGGATAAACATCCGTAGTCGGGTCTTTCAAATCGATGGAAACCGGGTACTCTTGACCATTGAGCAGGTAACCGCCATCCCCTGCCTCAACTTCCTTTACGATGTAATCGCCCAAAAGCAAGTCCTTTGAGGTAGCCGTCGTAGCATTCTCCAAGGAGAGAGTGTCCACGATATTGCCGTCGCTGTCGAATATTTCAAATTTTGTGCCGGTCAACGCTGCATCGCCTTGGGGCGTATCGGTTCCGGTATCCGCATCTACCTTATGGACACGGATCTTGCCGGTGGCGGGGGTGGTCATCTTTAGCGTGCTGGTGACAGCGGGCATCATCAGGCTGTTATCTACCAGTACCACTTTTTGGTCGTCGTTGGTAGGCGCGTACCAACCATAATTGGCAGTATTGCGGTTGTCTTTTCCTGTAAACGTAATGCGGATGGTTTGGTTTGCCATTGACAGAGGCACTGAGATGGTCAAGGTATCGCCGCTTTTGCCCGTGTACCCCGAAACGGTTACGTTGGCAGGAGCGGTATAGGTGTACCCGCCGTTGCAATTTACCAGCGTTACCGTCGTTTGCCCTACAAACCGGTCACCTTGCCGTTCCATTTCCATGTTTTGATTGGATACGTTGACCTTATGATCAACAGTTGCCCTATTCCGCGCCTTGTTCACTAAATCCATGCAATAATCCCACATTTTCTGTGCAGTGGCATCGCCTTGTTTGGCCCGCGCGCGGTTACGGGCCAGCTGCGAAAAGTTATATTGCTGGAAGTCCATCCCGTGCTTGGCCTGCTGTTCGGCCAACCAATAACGAATTGCGTTGGCAGTAGCGTATCGTGCCTGGTCATCGGTTAAACCGCCGTTTCCGCCTGCGGGATAGCCAAAAGTCAAAATGGAATAGAGCCCCGCATAAGTTTCCGTTGGATAAGTTGCCGTCGGATCGAACATGGAATAGGTATTGTTGTTGCGCGGGTTGCCTTTTTTGTGTTCAAGACAATACACGACCTTATTTTCTTCCGTATTGAAATGTTGCGGGGTTTTCGTTGCTTCCCAAGTCCCGCTCCCTGATACGTTTTCAAACAAACGGACAGATGCGGGTTCGTCTTTTGAAGTGATGCGGGAAGTGGATGCCATAGCAAATGCACTGAAAGGCAGCGCAGTAGCAAACAATAGCAGGGAAAAGAAAAAAGCGCCCGCACGGGACGCAATGGATTTACGCAAAGCAAACACGCTCCTTTGAATGAAAAAGAACGCTTTGAGCGCTCTTTTATTGACCAATGATTGAGTAATAATATTTACCGTCTCGGCCGATAGCTATGCCGAGTCCATATTGTGAACATTCAAGCAGTTGCCTAACATGCATGGCAACACCCACATATCCGTTGTTGTAGGCACTGCCGGCGTTGCTCATACAACCTATTGCTTCCGGATAGCCGCTGCCGATATGAGAGACAGACTGATTGGCCGCCATCTGACGCGCGCGTTCTTGGGCAATGCTGTTTAAGCTGCTGCTGGTAGAAGCGCTATTGTATCCTTCTTCCGCCCGTGCAGCGTTGATTCCCTTCATCATCGCGCTTCGGCATGAGATGGCGTCACGATAGGCAGGCGGTTCCGGGGTCGGCGTTGCGGCAGGTTTTGCCGTAGTCTGACGGGGCTGCGTGGCAGCGGGTTTTTGGGTTGCCTTAGCAACGGTGTTCCCAGGCTTTTGCGTTGGCTTCGCCTGTCCAGGCTTTTGTTCTGAGCCGGTCGTTGCCTGCGCTGTATTCGGAGAAACGGCCACCGTTGCACTGGGAGACAGAACCGGCGTCGGGGAAATTTCGGATGACGGACTTGCACTTGGCAACGGACTATTTGAAGACGCCGAAGGTTGGTTGCTGCAACCTGCTAAGACACAAAGTAACAGGCCAACCGCAAAGAACTGTGCAATTCGTTTCATGAAACTCCTCCTCTCATTGATATATAATTACACAGTTCAGTTTTGTCAAGTGCAAGAAGCGAGGATGGAATATCCTTTTTTGGCTTCCTCCAGTGCACGCTGCAAGATTTCAAACAGTCGTTGTTCGGTGAGTTCTGCATCCAACCATTGGGTGATGCGAAAAGAGTAGCAGTTGTTGGTACGGTTGATGGCGTGGCTGCCAAGCACGGTGTTGAGATTTAGGTCGTTGATCATATCCAGCTGCTCCTCCGTAGGCGGCACCATTGACCGTACAAGGCACATGACGAGCAAGGGGTGCATGGCCGAAAACCCGAATTGGATATGAAACCCGTCTTGATAAGTTACAAGCGTAGAATCATCGAAATCTTCAACCTGCAGCGCCGTTGAAACCAGTTGGTAAGCGTGTTCTGCCAACACTCGGCGGTTTTTGCGTTCGGTTAAATAAGCGCCGGTGGTCAATGGACAATCACCCCCCAAATGCGTTTGCTTTCACGGTCAATACCCAATATTTTGACGGTGACGTTTGTGCCGATGGGCGGCCGTCCGCGACGCGGAAACCGACAGAGGCAATCCACGCCGTCCAGAGAAACAAAGACGCCGGCTGTGGTGATCATGCTGACGGTACCAATGTACAGATCATTGACTTTATAGCGTGCGACAGAAGCTAAGAACGATTCTTCAGCGGCGCGTTTGACGGATACGGTCATGCCAAGCGTTTCGGGGTCATCACGGGCGATGGAAAGGATTTGGACGAGTACCCGCTGCCCGACAACAAAATGGTCTTCGGCATTGAGCCAGCGCTGATAGCTTAATTCCGATAAAGGAACGAAGATTTCCAGGCCGAACAGCTCAACAAAAATACCGGGCCGGATGACCGAAACAACGCGCGCTTCCGCTAGGTCGTTTTCCTGAATCTCGTACGCGCCGTCGTGATTTGTGCGCAGCAATTCGCGCTGACGAACGGCCATGGCTTCTAACCGGCTGCCGGCTGCAACGCCTGTTTCCATGTCGATGCCTGCTACCACATAATCGATTTCTGCGCCCAGGCGTTTGGTAACAAGGGCGATTTGCATATGTTCGGTTTCGGGTGTCAGCGGAACCATTTCTTCGGCCGGGATAATCACTTTATACGAGCCGTGATACACGACGGCATAGACAGAGCTTGCATCGCTGTTTAGCTCGCGTCCCTGTACAATCCCTGACAGCACGCGTCCGCTTTTTTGGGATTCTACAAGGTCAATCAATTCACTGCGTTTTTGGTCGCGAGTCGTTTGGACACTGCGCGTTTGGTCGATGGGAATGATGCGTTGGCGGCGCTGGGCCGCTTCGCCGGCGTTGATAGGGACAGCAGTATCTTCAAGGACAGTTGGAGTGGTTTGTTCTGGCATGGGATTACCTCCTTAAAAAATCGTTTTGTTGTGCCGGTTGGTACAGATGGGTGACGGGCTTGCGTGGAGAAGGGGGAGATGCAGCGGAAACATCCTGTCTAATCTCTGGTGGAGAGGGATAGGTTTCGATGTCGCTGGACACGAGATATTTGCTATCGGGATGTTGAGAATAATCATATTTTTTAAGGCAGAGCAGATTGCATCCGCGTAACGCCAGCAGCAATTCGTCGTTTGGCAGGCGCAGAATTTCGTCCGGTGTTAAAAGGGCGCGGTGGCCGACGGATTCGCTGAGCCGGTATTGTGGAACGACTTGCGTTAAAGCAATGGATTGCCGCATGGTCATTTGTGATTGCACTTCTACGGTCATTTCGCCGGAGCGTTGACTGAAGTATTCAGCGGTAAGCAAATCCGTGCATCCGAACAGTATTTGTATGTCTAGATTGCCGAGAATCTCGGCCCATTGATGGTCGGGGAATCGGCTTTGGAGCTGGCCCAAACTTTGGACAATACAACAGACGTGGATGGCGCGTGCTCGCAAGACGCTTAACCGGCTGGGCAACCGAGGGATAGGGTTATCGCCGATATTGTTCAATTCCTCCAATACAATGTGGACGGGGATAGGACAGCGCCCGGACGGTTGCCGGTCTGCAAAGGTGACAAGGTCCTGGAACAAAAGCGAAAAGAATAGCGATGACAAAAACTGAAGGTGAGGCCCTTGGTCACTTAGAATGATGAAATACGCACATTTTTCTTTGCCGGGAAGCGTGAGGCTGATATCGCTGGTAGAAATCAGGCGTTCTACCTCTTTGCTTTGCAGGGTTTGCAGCCGTGTTCCCAAGCCAATGACAATACCGGACTTGACAGAGTCGCTTGCCTGTGCGAATAGGTTGTAAGGCGCTTTGGCCGGGTGAGTGATGGGGAGCCGTTCAAACATTGCGGTGAGCTGCGGCAAAGGCGTATGGGTCAAAAGCTTGTAAGCAGCCGGCAACGTCTTTTGTGTATATCCGGGCGCCTGGTCTACATAAAGAATCAAAGCACGCAGGAGATTTTGCTCGCCGTTGTCCCAAAACGGGTCCCCGTGTCCGTTTCCAGTGTTTGCGATGATAATGTCCGTCAGGATTTGAGCCCGTAACGTATCGCCGTTTAACTGTTCCATGCAATTCCAAGCGTCGCTATGGGTGGGATCAACAAGATTCAACACCTTGACCGTGTATCCGTTGCGGCGGAAAGATTGGGCCAGGTCACGGTAATGCTCTCCTTTTGGGTCGGTGCATACCACGGATTCACCGCGCCGAATGCACTGGAGCAAATAAGGACGGACGAATCCGCGGCTTTTGCGTGTGCCAGACGCACCGAATACCCCGATGTGCTTGTTGAACGGCGTATCGTCCGGCAGGACTACCAGGGAACGCCCGTCTGTTCCAAGAATGGTTCCCTTAGGCTGTTCGGGCGGGACATTTTCAAGAAATGCTTGCCGTTCGGATGCATTCATCCAGCCTGCTGTTCCATAGGTGCCTTTTTTGCTGCGCGTAAAGTTGCGCGCATCCACATCGCCGCCAAACCGCTTGCCCAACCAAAAACCTGCACCGCACACGATGGCGATGGTCAATAAGGTGTATTGAAGGCCGGAAAGTGTGCAGGCGTATCGGTAACATACAAACGGGGAAAGCAGAATAGCAGGGACTGGCTCGGATGGAGAAGCAAATGCCGCATGCGCGCATTGGGCCAAAAGGCCGCCTAAATACGGGAACAAAAAAAGGAGCGCGATGGCTCCTATAATCAAGCGTGTGCGTTTGGTCAAAAAGTACTCCTTCCCAAAAGAAAAAAGCCAGGCCTTTACCCTTCGGTCGATAAAGCCAGATACAGCCAGTTTTGGCGCGAGTGAAACACGCGGGCAACCTGTATCTCTTTTTGTGTATCATCAATGCGATAGAAAACAACGTATTTATCCACCGCCAGATAGCGGTATCCTGTCACCTCATACGTCTTCTGGTTCGGCAAAACAACCCCCAAATAAGGAAAGCTCTGCAACTGTAGAATGGCGTTTTCCAGCTTATCCAACAATTCGTTGGCTGCCTGCAAGTTTTCTTGGGCGATATATGAAAACGCCAAATCCAGGTCATCCACCGCCAGCGAGGTGTATCGTATCCCGTATTTACTCATGGCGCAGGCGCTCCCGCAGACGGCTGAACACTTCTTCATGGTCGTATAAATTCCGCTCAGCCATTTGCTTATCGGCCTTGGCCAGCTCGATTTGCAGGCGGTTCCATGCCTCCCGACGATAGTATGCTTCGGGCGACATGACGATAAGGTCGCTGACACCGTTGTTTGTAACGATCACAGGATCCATGGATTCATGGCAGTAATCGGAAAATTGTTTGTAGTCCTTACGAATGGCAGATGACGGTTGTATACGCGGCGCTTTGTCCATGTGCCATCCTCCTTTCCTCAAACTCTGTGTATAGTATAGCATTTGTTTCCTCCTTATATCAACAAAAGTATAAAATAATATCAAAAGTCTGATATTCCTTCATGAATTTGTTCCATGGGCAGCGCGCGTATGACAGCGTGGTTTTCCATGTACGATTGCACGAACGGTTGCTGCCAAGGATAGCAAATTACCTCATAGTTCAATTTTGGACCATAGAAAAGCGTTGCTTGCTTAAAGCGCAGCAGCCTTGCGATGTTGCCGTCCAGGTAAGAGAGGATATACCGATTTCCAGTTTGGGCGTCACACTCGATATGCGAATCGGTACAACGCATCTCAGGCGGAAATAGCAAAGACTGCAAACGCTCTTTTGCATGGGGAAGGCAGAGCAGACGAAGAAGGGAGATGCCGTTGCGGTCCAAAGGCACAAAATGAATGTTCGGATAGATGCTGTCAAATCGCTGCGTATCGGTCAGCATGAGACTGTCCGGCGATGCGCCGAACAGAACCGCGGAATCGGATGCCTGGCCGGTCATGGCATAGGAAACATCACGCAAGATTTGAAGCGCTTTGAACTCCCCCATCCCATTCCATTTCATTTTGGACTGGCGGGCATTGTACAGCGCAAAAGATTGAGTAGGCCCTAACAGCATCCCGGTCACACGGGTAAAGATGGTTTTATTCAATCCCGTAACATCCTGTTTGAGAAAGCGCGCAAGATAAAATGAGGGAGCAGTTACATACTGCTGTGCAGCACCGGTGAGCGGCGCTATAAGAGGAGGACGTATCTCAATGCCCGCCATCATACACATGGCGGCGGATTCCGCAATGCGGTGATTGCGTCCGATATGTTCAGGTCCCCCAGCAAACCGATGCTGATGCGTTACAGTGAGATAGGTTTGCAATGCATCAGGATACAAGCGCTGTAAGACCGGAAACGCGCTTCGGTGAAGGCGGATGGTTTTATACGCACCATGCCCACTCACGGATAAGACGCGGCAGAAGACGGGAGGCGCCTTTGGCGGCTGAACCGTTTGCGGTTGTTGGAGTGAACGAACCAGCGTAGTCAATACGCGCCTGTTTCCAAGCAAAGAAAGCGAACGATAAGGGTACTCCCCTACAACGGTAAGCAGAGTAAGCAGGCGATGAAGATAGGTGTCAGGGCGAAGATAAAGCAAGGATAGCTCCTTTACTTGCGCCAGGTGATCGCTCTCTTTGGCGCAAAATATATAAGAGGAACGCGCAAAAACACTGGAGTGAGTGCGTTTGGCAGGTCAGAGGGAAGATGGCTTTTTTGAACCTCCGTTCTTTTCAAAAAGACATATCTTTCAACCATGCGACAAAGGACTTGCGCGGGATGACAAAAACGCGGGTACATTCCTTCTCCCCCATTTGAGAGCAATAAAAATGTGAGCATAGCAGAGGTGCGTCGTCGTACATGACGAACAGCGCAATGGCGTCCGAGACAGCGTTGAGCTCGATATTGTCATGGTCCCGGTATGCGCGTTCCGGCCGGTCGTATGGGTAGGTGTGAACAAAGCAGAGTACACAATCGGTAAACGTAGGCCGGTCGTGCTGCCTAAAATACAGAGCCAATGCATGGTACAGAGGCCGGCGCAGAAATTCAGAAGAGCCGTGTTCTTTACGGGGCAAAAGAACAGGCAGCGTAATGCAAAACCAAGGGGTATTGGAAACGGCAATCCCGTGTTCCTGTGTTGCCTGTGCAAGAACCTGTGTTTTTGCCGTTGGATGTCCTGTATAACAGGGCAACTCACGGGCGATGAGAGCCAGCCGTTCACAAGCGCTGCTAAAGTCAAACAAGCGCGCTGTATTTGTTGGGGCTGGTGTGATTTTCTGATATAGTCCGCAGACCCGCTGTAACTCAGAGCCTACTTGACGCAGTTGGTGGGCAAAGGACATCGGTGGAATCCCTCCTGGTATAGAAAGTGATATGGGATGGGGTGGGAGCGTAGGCAATCATATAAGGAACATCGTCCGGTACGGCAAGAGGGAGCTGCGCGATGTCCTCTATCACAAAAATGTATTTAAGCTGTTCGCTGGATTCCAACAGATAGACAAGGTGTTCGCTGCCGGGATGGATCACCATAATATCCACACCGAATTGATGAGAAAGAAAATGTATCTGAGCAGGGAATCGAGCCGGATAGTGCGCGTGCGGGTCGATCCCATCTAATCTTGACAGCACCCATCCTGCCCGCACAATATCTTCGTTGGGAATCACCGTAGTGGGGTCAATGGTAAGAATATTTTCCGCAACCTGATAGATAAATCCGTGTATGAGCAGGTTTTTCAGTATTTTGTCCTGTATGTTTTGCGGTTTGTAAGATAACCAGGTACGCACCAGTTCAATGGGCAGAGGCCCGTACTGTGATAACCATTGCACTACAAGCTGTTCGTCCGATAAAAGATGGATTGTTTTCATCCGCTTTCCTCCCGTTCCCGTTTCTTTTTCTCTAAAAGCGCCTTTAACTCCGTCCGGTCCGTTGTAATCAGTTCGTGTTCTTTTTTGCAGGCAATAATGGACAACGGCACCTTGCTTCCGGCTGTAATCAGCAACGCTTCGCCCCGTCCAAACTGTGTGATGCTGTGCGCTTCCATACTGCTCAGATTCAAAAGACGCTGGGCTTTGCGCGCTTCATCGGCTTCGAGGTTCAAAAGGATTTTGGTTTTGCTGGTATTCAGAATAACGCGGCCGGCATCACTATCGTAATCCGTCAGGTTTTGGCTGGCGGAGATAGCAGCACCGCTATAAGCACGGATTAGACGGTAAATATCCACGACAAAATCACTGGATTGCTTGGTGGCTGTGGAACCAATCAGCTGCCACAGTTCGTCGATGATAACGGCCTTGCGTTGCGTACAATCCTCTTTGATGCAATCCCAGACGAAATCCAATACGATGAGCATGGCCAAGGGTTGCAGCTTGCTGTTGCGCAAATCCGATAGGTCGAATACAGTGTAGGGGTTACCCAAATCCACATTGTCCTGTTGATTGAAATACTGAGCGCTGCCGTGGATAAACCGGTTGAGAATGATAGCGATGCGCTCTGTCCGGGGATTGTCTTTGAGAATTTGATATAGATCCCCCAACACAGGCATCCGTTTTAGAACAAATTTCGACACATCAGCATATATTGATTCGTTATCGTATGTGATACCGAACTGGCGATAGACCTCCATCAGCGCCTCATCTAAAAGCTGTTCTTCTTCGTTTTTCATATCAGGCACCAGCAAAGAAAACCAAGCGAGCAATACCTGGATTTTTTTCGAGAGCAAACAATCTTCAGCGGCGTAATCCTCATCGAGCAGTTCCATATCGGGCTTGGCGGTTTTGCGAATCGCCATGATGTTGATGCCGATCTGACTGCTCAGTTTGATAAACGAACCATTGATATTTTTGCAGGCCCTTCGGTATTCGTGACCTTTGACCGGCACAATGATAAAGCAACGGATGTTGCGCAGCCGCATCCTAAGTGCGAGAAGCTGCAAAAAGTAGGTTTTGCCTGCGCCGGTAGTACCGCTTACAATGGCATTGGCGTTTTTATTGGCCGTTGTATTGAACAAATCAGGGATGCACATGGAATTGTTAAACCGGTTGATGCCAAGAAAGATTCCCTCCTTTTCGTACAGTTCAAACGAGGTCAGCGGATAAAAGGCAGCGGCGCTGGAGGTTAAGACATTGCGCTGCGCTTTTTTCTGGAGCGGTAAAAAGTTGAGCAGCGGTAAAACGGTTTTGTATGCTTCCTCCTGTCGATAATGGCAGTCGCCTACCAATACATCCATGGCTTTTAACTGGTCAACAAGCTGGCTGCGTTTTTGGTCAAGCTCGTGGTAGGTTGACGCCGAGATGGTAATGAAAACGGAGACATAGAACAGATCCTCGTTGTGGTTGGCAATCCCGGACTTGATATAGTATCCGGCCTGGATGGCGCTGGCCAGTTCTTCATAGTCCGTGCTTGTATCCTGAATGCTTTTCATTTTTGTGCGGTTCAATCGGATACGCTGTGCTACCTTGTCCAAAACACGGCTGCGCAGTTCGCGTTGTAAGAACAAATCGACGTCAATACCTTCCCCTGCGTTGATCAGCGTGGAAAGCCATCCGCCCCGCACGCGGTTGGGGTATCCGTCTTTTCGTATGTAGAGAAAGCACATATAGGTGCCGTCCACAATCACGTACTGACGATGTGCCAAGTCCAACCCACGCGGAGCAACAAAATGCGCAAATGGAATTTCGGGGACCGGATCTTTGCCGATGGTTTTGCCTTGCGCGATCATCGTATCCACGACAACGCGCTCCACGCGCTGTTTTAACGGCTCTGTCCGGCTACTTTTCGGATTGAGATACGCATATAGAATTTCGGCCAGCTGTTTATCCGCGTCGGTCGGAATAACAACGGCATTGCCGCATTGTGCAAGACAAGATTTGAGGGTATGGGTCGCAGTTTCCAATGCAGCGTAGGCGGATGCATAGGACGTTTCTTGGCGTGCGATGGGTTCATACTCAAAGATGACGAAAAAACGCCGGGATACGGCGTCGCGTGATTCCAAACTTTGAATGAGACGAACATATTCTTGTCCAAGAGCAATGCTTTCAGTATCGGTTTGGCTTTCCAAATCTGACTGCACAGATTGGATATATTCACTTCCGTTGGCACGGCGCGATACCGATTTGATTTGTATGCGCACCGGCGCAATTTTCAATAAGCTGGCAAACGATTGAATGATATTGGCCTGTTCCTCTGCAGAGCGCAGCGCAAAGTGGATGGGCTTGACTTCCAATATGCGAACGTACCGGCCATTGGACAGTTCAATCACACCGTTTCTGACCGCTTTGATGCCCAGCCAGCTTTGTACGCTTTCTCCGGGCTTTTGTTTTTTGGGATTTTTGGGGGTGCTGTTTCCCGTTTTCTTCTTCAACTTCAATGACTTGGATCCTCTCGAAATGTAAGACGCGTTTGGCTTTTGCATATGCATCCATGTGCAGTGCGTATTGCAGCAAAGATTCCCCGCCTATGCCTATCAGCGCAAAAACGCCCAACGGAAGCAGGGTAACTGTCATGACAACGACCTTTAACGGCAGTGCAAGATGCAGCCATGCCAGTTCGGGGTATCCGAGCAACGCAACAAGAACCACCGCTTCCACAGTATTGCGTACTTCGCACAATCCGCCGAAAAGCCGTCCGCTGTCCGTATAATTTGCAGGAACGGGATAAAAACCGCTGTTGTCAAACTCTGACATGAAAACCACCTACTTATAAAAAGTTGCGATGGCGTAGTACCGGCCTTTTCGCAAAGCAGTCTGATGGTCTGCTTCAAAGATGTCCACGCGAGCGATGTTGGATTCAATGCCGCTGCCGCCCCGATCCTCGACCGTATATACGACGCCGTTGATGCTCAGTTTCGTCCCAAAGGGATAGTGACTGGACATAGCGACCATGCCCGGAGCGGCCTGTTTCCCGCTTGCGGTCATGCCGTTGGCGTTTTTGCCGCAGCATTTGGCGCATGCACAGTAATGCGTGACTTCAACACGCATTGTATAATCGACTTCTCCGGGCGCTTGTATCGCCGGCACATCTTCCGATTCCAAGTCGATGCCCACCGGCCTTCGATAATATCGGACGTAACCGGGGGCATTTAAAACGACACCACCGGCTGAACTGGAACAGTGCACCCACATTTGTTTGCCGCTGGAGGGATCGATACCTACATACATCAGAACGTGATTGACGCCCGGCTCGCTGGGCCGTGCCTTAAACCCCAGGTCACCGGGCCGTAACTCGCTTGCAGAAATTTCTACGGAATTGCTCCATTGATTGGCGCTGCCGGCGCCGATAGAAGGCAAACCGGTTGTCTTGTACACCCAATCGGTAAACCCGCTGCAATCCATCCCGTATGGCCGAAGCTGACCGGAACTGGCAGAGCCGGCTGATGTAACGAGTTTGGGCGTTCCCCATTCTTCGTTCCAGCCGGGACCGGATTTACCGCCCCAAAAGTAGGGCACTTTTCCGACCAACGACAGCGCGTTTTGTATCAGGGCTTTGCGCGTAGCACTGCACTGCAACCCGTTTAAGATTTGCAGTAGCTGTGCGTCGGTGATGGCGGGGACACTTCCAATATCTGCACCGCCATATAACGTCTTTTTTAAGGAATCGGACATGGTAGCGATGGCCTCGGCGTAGGTGGTGTTGGTATCGCTGTACATAGCGTCCGGCACAATGCCAAACGCTTGATAGACGACCGTTTCATCCAAGGGATGAATGGTGCATTCGACGTACCGTACAAGAGACGGATTTTCCGGTGTGGATTCGGAAGTGGGCTGCCTGGTCCCGACTTTCTCTTCGTAGGTGACCTGAAACATGTCGTCGCTTACAGATTTCAGTTTGGTTTGCATGTCTATTGCGGAAACATTGCGTTGCTCCATACTGGCCGAATAAGCCGACAGAACGGTGCAGACATCGTAGCTGGTGCTTGAATTGGCGTAATTGATCAGCGCGTCCATGGACATGTTGTAATCATACCCGCCTGTATCAATGATGTGTTCCACCTCGGCAAGCGCCGCGTCGTAGCCGTCCTGCACACAGGCAGCTACCACCTCGCTCATGGCGTCGGTTTCTTCATAAATATCGCCGGAACTGTTCCCGTTGAAAATGATAGCAGGCAGGGAGATAACGAGAATGACGGGGAATAACAAAGCCAGGCATACGCAGATCAACACCTTCATCAGCGTATGGCGTGCGCTCCAGGCCGTTGTGACAACAGCGCCCCAGGGAACGACAGCCGCGCCTGTTGCGGCGCTGGCTTGAAACGCTGCCTTGGCACGTATGGCGTTTTGCGCTGCCTGCGCATAGTTGTCGTGTCCATCTCCAACGATGGTTGTGTTTTTTTCTTCTGGCATGCTTCACGCTCCTGAAAAAGAAACAGAGCCGCGTTTGCGCTCTATTTTCGTTTGGGTGGATGGATGGGTTGCAGTGGGTTTCTCTTTTCGGGAGAAGCAAATCGAGTGAGGACAGACCGATACCGAATTGTGGGTTTGCTTGTGGTTTTAAGCGCCCCATTTTCATAAAGCGGCTGCCCTTTGGAATCGGTCATGGGAACGTGGTCTATGGCAGGCGTTCCTTCAATGGCAAACCATTGATGCCCGGTGCTGTCCTCATACACCTTATAGTCGCCGCGTGGCGAGCCATACTGAGAACAATCATAGAACCTGGTGCCGCTGCCATCCTGATGCAACACTTCAAAAAAACCGTCGGATTGCTGGGCGGGTGAAAAACCTGAAATAGCAGAACTTGGAGAGAACCCAGGCATAAACGAATGGAATTGAGCAGAGTCAAACGCCCCCTCTCCATTCAATTCCGGCACAGATGCGTTGGGGTGCAGCGCATACCAGCCCACACCGTCAGCAGTTCGTATGGTATCGTGCGGGGCTGCTGGTTCATCATACAACGCGCTGTTATACCAAAGGCTTGTCCCGTTGTTAGAACTTGCTTCCAGCACACCATCATCAACGGTGCGCAGCGATGTATCCGTGATACCGGGAAAGGTGTCGGCAACCATGGAGCCAGATCCGTCAAAAGAAGGCACCGCATAAAATGCACCCATCCCTTCGCCGGACGCCATTTGATACCATTGGCTGCCATCTTCAGCAGTAACCAAAGAATACGGTGATGTAGGAACTTCAAACTGGTTGGTATCGAACAAGGAAAGAGCGGCGGTTTTCCCGTCCGCCAAAGAAGCGGTTGTTTGGATTCGCCCTCCTGTGATGGATGTATCGCGTAAAGAGTGTCCTTGCAGATGCGGCATATAGTTGCCAAGGCTTCTGTCCGCTATATCACCGGCAATGGTACCGGAAGTTGCGGGGGGACGGGCAGCAACAGAGGCAATCGAAGGACCGGACAGCACTGCGCCGTGGTTGGCGGCAACGGCGCCAAATGTACGCCCGACAAAACCAAGACCACCGCCGGCGGCAATGTTGGAACCACCGTCTACAACAGCGTCCCGTACAAAGGAATTGGGGGTAAACTTGGTGGAAAAACCGCCGGAAGGGGCAGGAGAAGGGGTGGGGCCTCCGCCAAATACGCTGCCGGCGTTACGCCCTCCTCCGCCCAGCCCTGAGAGTGCGCGGGAAGCCATCAGGATTTCCATGCCCATAGAACTGCCGGTTTGGGCGACGTTCAGGCCAAGGGAAGAAAGGTAGCTGTCAAAGCGCTGGGCGGTCTTCAGATAGGCCAGTGCGCAGAACAACCATAAGAAGATGTTGCCGCTGCCGGAGGTGAGCGCACCGCCGTTTGCCAGGAATTGGCCGACAGAAGATGCAAAGCCGCGAAGGAACCATACGTTTAATACGAGCAAGAGCAACTGTGAACCAACCATCTTGCACCAGCTTCGGAATACGGATTGGGTGGCTTTGCTGCCGCCTGCGGCAAAGGCGAGCGGAGAGGTATAGCACATAACCCCAACGACGATATACCGTTCTACGACTTCCAGTAGCAGCTTGAAATAATTCCATCCCAGGGAGACCAGCAGGATGATCATCAACAACAATCCGACGATTGTACTGGCCGCCGCTACGGTGGTAAGCCCATTGGTCAAGGTGCTTTCGATACCGGCAAAGGTGAAAGCAGCATCTGTACCTGAATCCATTAAGGCAAGATAGGGTGCTCGTGCAATGGACAAGCAGATTTCAAAGATGGGTTTGGCGTAGGCAATCAAGACTGCAAACAAAGCACTGCGTGCTACCAGTTGCCAAGGGTTTTCCGCTTCAGAAAGAGGACCTCCCAAACTGCGGAACAGCTGCCATACGGTAATGAGAAACAAGAGCGCCCATGCGGTGTACTGCAACACCGAAAAGGCGCTTTTGACAAAGGGGAAGTATTCTTCCATGGTGGTCATATCAGCGCCTAACGCACCGAGAAAAATACCGCTTACAGCGTCCATCATGGAAGAAACGATACCGCCTATCCATTCAGCAATGCCCTCAAAAATCCAATCCAGCATGCCGTATTACCCCGTGTAGTTACCGCCTGCAATCAATGGTTGCAGATAGGCTACGGCAAATCCCAGCGTATTCAGGATAATCCAGGTAATCACAATACGTTTTAGCCATTGTGTGGCTTCATCCACGGCACGCTGATTACGGGAAATCATACGGACAATGAGCGCAATCGCGGCTGCGGTCACACCTACAATGGTGGATATACCAACGATTTGGCCATACACATCCCGCATGATGGAAGAAAATCGGCTCCAAATATCATCGGCCATTACAAGCTGAACAGAAAGAATCAGGGCGGAAACCGCACTGACAATTATCCAGTACCAGCGCTTGTCTTTTGTAGCTTGCATTGCATCTCCTCCTAAACAAAAGACGCCGTGTATCTCATATGAGAGGATACGGCGTCTTGCCTATGCCCATCTTGGCACAGTACCAGTGTAACTCGTTTGCACATACATGTCGTTAGCAGATTTATGCCAGGTTTTTTACGCTTCGTTCATAGCCTCTAAAAGTGCAACGGTATCCAATAGGATTTCAAGCTCACGGGAGGGAGCCGACCATAACCGAATGGAGATGAGGTTGACCGCGCGTTTACGGAGACGATAATACTGGCGGATGGAGATATTCAGACGTTCAATAATTTCTGCATATCCCAATTCTTCCGGCTGGATGTATGCGGTATAAATCACATCATACAACAAGGGTCCATCACCCGGTTTTGTTTGTAAAATGGCGACCGCTTCATTGAGTCGGTCAATCAACATTCTGGATTTTTGCAAAGAATGCAGTCGGCTTTCCAATTTGCGATTGCCCATATCTAACTGGTCATCAACCAGCGAAAGAATGTTGTCAACCTCTTCCAGAGGCCGGTCCAGTTCTGCGGTGATGCTTGTAGGAAAAGACTTTAACTGCCAGCATATATTGCGGTAGTTTTTGAGGAGCAATAGGGTATTGTGATACAGGCTATATTTTCGCTTTTGGCTGCTTTGCCGGGTTGTTTCATCCGTAATGCCGGGGTCTTTTATCAACCCGCGGTCTACCAAATATTGAACAAACTTATTGGATTCGCACAGAATCATATGTTCCTGCTGTTCATAGTTTTTTACTTCAGACATTTTATTCTCCTCGTATCATAATGGGATTTCGTACCGATCCTGTCCCTCCAAATACACGCTTGCAGTCTAATAACCCAGATAACTCTATCCAGGAAGAAATATACGCGCGCGTATATAGACTGCGTGGTGCAACACGACTTTTGAGCAAAAAAAATGTTCGGCCTACCACCGCTCCGAATAGCCGGAGAAGGAGGTTGAGACGTAAATACGTTTTTTTACCCGAAAGCGTATTCCGTCCAAGAATGAGTATTTTGCACACAAATCGCAGAATGGTTTTCTGAGCGGAAGACGCATTTTCTGTTTGGCAATACATCATGTTGCAGATGACAGCTCCATAGGAACCGGGCAGCTTGAAAAGAAAAAAGGTGTCGGTATGCTTTTTGAAAAAGCGCCACACCTTAGTCCGTTCCCAACCCCACCGTTTGCCCAAATATTCTAAGGTAAGAGCTGGGCCGCCATCAAATTGGACAAGGGGTACGATATTTGAGAGAGGTGAATCGGAATCCTGATAGATGGTATGGATCCAAAGATCAAGCCAGGCGTCGGTTTCTTCAAAAACATAGCCGGCTTGAATCAAAGGCTGAGTAAGGGTACGGGGTAGACAGAGAAATCCTTGTTCTCTTGCATAGGCAGGGGTTCCTTGCGGGGGAACGGCGGCATGTTGTGTTTGCAGTATACGGTAGGACAGCCGCTTGGATTTTGGGTTGTAATCGTATTCGAGCAGGCCCCAATCCGATAGATCCTCCAGCACAGACAATGCTTGCTCACGGCTGGAAAGGCCCAAGATGCTTTTGAGGCCAACGATACCGCCTATCCATTCACCAAAGCGTACCTCGTTGATATATTGACAGTAGTGGGCTTGACCCGGGCGGTAGGCAGCGCTGGCATACAGACGTATGAAATTACCTAACAAGCTGTTGCCGGTCGGTATTTGGGTACGCGGGAGTTTCACCCACCTATATTTGTTTAGACATCTCATGATATACCTCAAAAAATTTATAAAAAAAGCATCCTGTTTAAGCATCCTGTTTGGATGCTTTGAAGGTCATTTTGGTTATTAACTACTTCCATGCTAATGGGCTAATTCAGCTATAGGGGTTGCTAATTGGTAGAACAGCCCGTTTGATGCAGACCAAACACTCCCATGCATTATACGCTTTACCAATATCGAAGGAATACGAGGAAATCGTATTTCATACCCTCTAACACTGCTTTGGTAAGGATGAGGTCACGAGTTCGAGTCTCGTCATCAGCTCCAAAAATCCCTTTGGGAAGCGGTTATCCAGTTTTCATAATTGGATGGCCGTTTTTTATTTCCTTTGGAAGGAGCTTTGTCTTCACATATACACCTACCTTAAGCTTTTATCTCTGACAACAGCGGGAAACCGTCTGCCGTTTTCAGCAAAAAGCCAATCAATTTTTTGCAAAGTCGTACTTTAAGCATTTGTCCTACTCTACAGTTTATGGCGCTTGTGGAAAATACTTTTCAGTTGCTATTTTGCATCCGAATCATCAATTCAGCTAACTTCTGCAGGATTCGTCCATCTTCGGATTTA
>UMBU01059038.1_pt1 | contig 57975 bp, 51 predicted proteins | sample 1964051 | NCBI WGS metagenome assembly UMBU01 (sample SAMEA4835949, study PRJEB28245) | human gut metagenome | biome: gut microbiome; material: fecal sample | place: Denmark | collected 2008
TCCTGATTAAAATCAAAGATTTTAATCAGGAAATAGTATTAAAACGCAAAAATTCCCAAGGCTTCAAGCCCTGGGAATTCCGCGTATCAATAGATCACATACAGCCATTTCCGTTTGTCCACGACAACGTACTTATGTCGGTCGATATACTCAATGATCATCTGAGAAATTTCCGTCGGCTGATCCTTAACCAGCCTGCACTTTGCGTAGAACGGATACCCGCCCGTACCGGTGGCCCGGTAGTTGTTCATGCACAGTGTCAGCGTCCGGCCTTCTTCCAGCTCTTTACCTTCATACACCATGGATGTGACCCGGTCACCCACCGGCCGACGGACGTCCATCGTCACTTCCAGACCGGACAGATAGTCAAAGTTATAGTGCTGAACAATGGGCTTGAGGAAGCTCTGCCCCACCTGTATTTTCCCGGCTTCATCCAGTTCAAAGTATTCCGCGCAGCGTTCCAGCCCGGCCTTCAGAACCCGGCGATCCACCTGAAGGGTTTGCAGCGTGTTGGGGAACACGTAGGTGGCCACCACGTCCCGGATGGTGACCTGCTTATTAAAGCCCTTCACCACATTGGCAAGGCTGGTGACGGAAAGGTCTGCGCCGGAGGCTTCCAGCTGCACCTGATTGAAGAAATTGGCAATCAGGGAGCCGTTTTCCGCCATCTCCATATGATCTCCGGGCAGCAGCGGGATGTCCAGCTCTCCAAGGGGCTGATCCAGAAAAACAGCATTCTGCGCATCCAGCGGCGCCAGAAATGCCGCCAGACGTTCATCGGGCTTTCCGGGTTCAACCAGCCGGGAATGGGCGGTCACGTCCCCATCCGCCGACACTTCCGCATCCATCCGGACGTACTGCCTGCACCGATCCGGGGACTGGCAGGCGTAGGTGCCAAAAAGCTGCAAGCCCGCCTTGGCCTGATGCTGGTGTCCCGTCAGCAGAATGTCAAAATCCAGCTCCCGGCAGATCCGGTAAGCCTGATTTTCGCCGGTGTCAGAGAGAAGCTCCCCGGTGGTCAGATCATTTTCAAACCCGCCGTGGTAAATGCAGACCGTAATGTCCACACCCGCCGCCTTCAGCTCATCCAGCGCGGCCGCCGCAGCGGGGAAAGCCTCGTGAACCTTGATACCCACCAGATTCTCCGGCTTCTCCCACAGATTGACAAAATGAGTGGTGACGCCGGTAATGCCCACGCGCAGACCGTTTTCCAGCGTGACCACAGCAGTCCGCTCCACGCCGGATACCCCCTCCACATTGGCGCTGACACAGCGCGCGTCCAGATGGCTGAGGTAGCTTTCCAGCGTCTCTTTGCCGAAATTAAAATCGTGGTTGCCAATAGTGACAAAATGATAACCCGCCAGATTCATCACCTGTGCGGACACCTTCGCACCCTCCACCGGCTCCCGGCTGAGCCAATAGGCAAAGGGGCTTCCCTGCAAAATGTCGCCGCCATCCAGAATCAGGGTGTTGCCGTCGTGGGGGAAGGAGGAGGCGCAGCGGGAAAGTCCGGTGGTGCCGGGCGTCCCCGTTGCGTAATCCATATCGGAAAAATATCCGTGAATATCGCTTGTAAAGCAGATCGTCAGATTTCGGTTCATAGAAATACTCCCTTGAAAAAGGCTTCGGCGTTGACGCGCCGAAGCCTTGCGTTAAACAATTATTGACCGTGCGCCAGCTTCCGGCGGATTCTGGTGGAGAAGAACTCAATGATCAGCGCCAGCACCATCAGCCCCCAGACGAAGGAGCCGACCATCGCCCAGCGGCGGCTGTTCAGGCACTGCACCAGCGACGCGCCGATACCGCCCGCGCCGACGATACCCAGAGTGGTAGCGTCCTTCAGGTTGATATCGAAGCGGTAAATGGTGGTGGAAATGAAGCTCGCCGTCAGCTGCGGGATGACGCCGTAGCGGATTTTCTCAAAGGCGTTGCAGCCCATGGCGTCCAGACTTTCCAGAATGTGGGTGTCCAGATCTTCAATGGCTGTAATGTACATTTTGGAGATCATGCCGATAGAGCAGATGGACTGGGTGATGACACCGCAGGCCGCGCCGGGTCCGGTAACGCGAATCCACATCAGCGCCCACACCAGACTGGGAATGGTGCGGATCAGCAGGATCAGCAGCCGGAACAGGTAGGAAATGGGCTTCGGCATGATGTTGGACGCGGCCAGGAAAGCAAAGGGAATCGCCAGAATCGCGCCGAACAGGGTGCCCAGCACCGCAATGGCTACGGTCTGCAGCAGCAGATAAGGGACATCCGTATCCCCAGTGCCGAACAGCAGCTTGGTATCGGGATTGAAGACGCCGTGGAGGACGCCCTTCGCCACCTCGGAGCCTGTTGTGGTCATGCCGTTGAACTGGATGCTGGAGGACGACCAGCTGACCATTACCGCGATAATCAGCACGATCAGGGTGTAGAGCATCCACTTCCGGGGACGGTTGGCGTAGGCCTCGGCAGCGGTAAGCTTCCGGTTGTAGACTTCCTCAAAGGTTTCCAATTTGGTCCTTGCAGACATGTTCATCCTCCTCTCAGCTCAGCTTCTTGCGCAGGTAGGCGCTGAAGAATTCGATGAACGCAACGACCACGAACAGCGTCAGCAGAACCATGCCAAGGCTCTCATAGTCGCGCCAGCCGATCCGCTCGTTGATGGTGATGCCGAGGCCGCCCGCGCCGACGTAACCCAGAATGGCGGAGGCGCGGATGTTCATTTCAAAGCAGTACAGGCAGTGGCTCAGATAAACGGGCAGGATCTGGGGAACGCAGGCCGACCAGAATGCCTGAAATTTATTGGCGCCCAGCGCCTCCATGGCCTCGAAAGGCCCCATATCGATGGTCTCGATGCTCTCGTACAGCATCTTGGACACGACGCCGAAGGTGAAAATGGCGATGGCAACCGTGCCGGAGAAGGTGCCCAGAGAGAAGATCAACGCGCACACCAGCGCGATGACCAGCGTGGGCAGGGTACGGATCAGCGCCAGAATGAAGCGGAAAATGCTGACGATCACCGCGTTGCGGTTGATGTTGGAGGAAGCAAGAATTGCCACCGGCATGGCGATGGCGCAGCCGATGACCGTGCCCAGAATGGACATCTTGATGGTGTCCAGCAGGGGGCTGACGACCTTGGGGAAGAACTCCCAGTTGGGATGAAAAATCTTTTTCAGCAGGTCCAGCATCTTGGAAAACCGGCTGACGATGACCGCGAAATCAAAGCCGGTCATTTTCAGCGCCCACACGATGGCCAGCGCCAGACAGATCACAATGAGCGGGGTGCGGCTTCTGGGGCGGCGGACGGTGTGTCCGTTTTCCAGCGTGATGACCTGCGGCTTGAATATCTTATCGAAGAGTGTCTCCTTGTAGAGAGCGGTATTTTCGTTGTCCATACTCATTCTCCATCGCCCATGGTGGGGACCTTGGTGCCGTTGTAGACCGCGTCGATCTGCTCCTGCGTAATGGTGCTGGCGGGGCCGTCAAAGACGATCTCACCGGCACGGACGCCGATGACCCGGTCACAGTATTTGAGGGCAAGGTCAACATGGTGGATGTTCAGCAGAATGGAAATGTTGTATTCCTTGTTGATGCGGACAAAGTCCTCCATGACCTGCTTGGCGGTGATGGGGTCGAGGGAGGCCACCGGCTCGTCGGCCAGAATGATCTTGGGGTTCTGGTTCAGGGTACGCGCCAGCGCAACACGCTGCTGCTGGCCGCCGGACAGCTGGTCGCAGCGGGTATAGGCTTTGTCCAGAATGCCCACCTTGTCCAGGCTTTCCAGGGCGCGCATCTTCTGATCCTTGGTGAAAATGCCGAACAAGACCCGGAAGAAGTTCATATCCGGCACGTCGGCGGTCAGAACGTTCTTGATGGCGGTGCTGCGGGAGACCAGGTTAAAGCTCTGGAAGATCATGCCCACCTTCCGGCGGTAGCGGCGCAGCGTCTTACCCTTCAGGGCATCCACATCGACGCCGTCCACCGTCAGTTCACCCTTGGTGATATCGTGCATCCGGTTGATGCAGCGCAGAATGGTGGACTTGCCCGCGCCGGACAGGCCGATGATGGCGACAAATTCCCCCTGCTCGATCTGCAGGTTGATGCCTTTCAGTGCAGTGAAGCCGTTGGGATAGGTTTTGTATACGTCTTTAAATTCAATCATATCAGCGTCTTCTCTTTCTTTAAGCTAAGTTGGACACGTGCGAGCCGAAGCTCTGCGGCAAGGCGGCTTGCCGCCAGCGGGCGTTGGGTTGACGGCAACCCGCCCTGCCGCAAAATTCCGCAAAAACAGAGTGTTAAGGGCCTCATTAGGGTGAAAGCGCCCTGTTTTGACGCAGGGCGCTTTCTGAATTACTTCAATGAATCAGGAAACAACTTCCAGAGCAGCGCGGGCGCCGTCGTAGTCGGAGTCCTTGGCGATGGCATAGCCGGTGTGGCTGTAGACGCTGAAGATAGCCTGTCCTTCATCGGTGTTGATGATGTTGATGAAGCACTGCTGCAGAGCGTCGATCAGCTCGGGGGTGTAGTAGGGGCTTTCCTTGGAAATGGCAACGGTGTCGTTGTAGATGCCGTCGGTGACGCCGATGACATTCAGCTCATTCCAGATGGAGTCGGAACGGCCCATGCCCTGCTTGCCGGTCTCGTCCTTCTGATCGACGGGCAGCGTCCAGGAAGCTTCGTAGTCGTTACGGCCGTCGGCGTAGCAGACAATGATGTCCACCTGCTCAGCAGCGGCGTAGGAGAAAGCGGTGCCGTAGCCGGAGTCCAGAGGAACGACGTTGGACAGATCGGAGATCTTCTTGCCGTCGTAGTTCTCCATCAGCCACAGAGTGGGGTAGATGTAACCGGCGGAGGAAGAGGTCTTCTGAACAGCCCATTTGGCCTTGTCCAGATCTTCCCAGGTCAGCTTTTCACCGGCGTTGACCTTGGCGGCCAGCTCCTTGCCGTAGGGAGAGGGAGTTGCGTAGATCAGAGAACGATAGTAGGTGACCTGAGGGCCATCCTTCTTGGTGGCGTTGGCTTCGCCGTTCCAGTCAGCGGGGTTCTCGCTGTCGTTGGACAGGCCGTTACGGGTAGCGGTCAGAATGACCTCGGTATCGTCGGAGTACAGAGCGTAGGTGCCGCCGGGCAGCCAGCCCAGATCGATGGTACCGGCGGACATGGCCTCACCGGTGGCGTCATAGCTGGTGCCGACAGTGATGTCAACTTCGTCGATGTCGTAGCCCAGATTTGCCATCTCAGCCTTGACCAGCTCGGGCAGGTTCTCGGTGCCGGCAATGATGACGTCGGCGTCCTTGGAGGGAACGAACTCCAGAGTCAGCTTGTCGAAGTGAGGACGGGCAGCTTCGGTCTCAGTGACCTTCTCGGTGACGCTGACATCAGCTTCGGTGGGAGCCTTGGTCTCGGCAGCGGGGGCCTTGCCGCAGGCGCCCAGAGACAGAACCAGAACCAGTGCCATGGTCAGTGCAAGGATCTTTTTCATTTTGAATATCTCCTTTATAATTTTTATTCACGGTGAAACACCGGGAATTACGGATAGGTGTGGGCACAAGATGTCCCACCACTCAAATAATAGCACATTTTGTGGTTTTTGCAAGTACATAGACACAGTTTTTCCTAATTTTTACATAACCGCGCACTTGACTTTACCGATGGAGATGTAGCCCTTGAGAACAGCCTCCACATCGGTGCCTGCCGGGACCGCGTCTCCCTCCGTCAGCGGAGAGCCTTGCCCGGTGAGGGCGACCGCGCCGTCCGGCAGTATCGTCTTCCGGTAGTCCTCACTGTAAAACTGAAGGGGGGCGACGGTGCGTTCTCTCAGAATGCCTTTCAGCTTTTCGGGGGCGACCGCCGGGAAATTCACGTTCCACACCTCGCCCCGTCCCTGCCCGGCTTCCATCAGCTCCCGCATGATACTTACCAGATACTTTTCGGCAATATGCAGAGGGGCGTTCATGGTGCTGGAAAAGGCCATGGCCGGAACGCCGTTCATGACCGCCTCGAAGGCCGCGCCCAGCGTGCCGGAGTAGGCGATGTCGAAGCCCGCGTTATAGCCGTCGTTGATGCCGGAGAAAACATAGTCCGGCCTTTCCTCCAGCAGATACTGCATCGCGATCTTCACGCAGTCCGCGGGCGTGCCGTCCACCATGTAAGCCGCCTTCACGGGAACGGGGAAATCCGCCACCTGATCCACCCGCATATCCCCGCGGATCGTTATTTTCTGGGACATGGCGCTGCACTGATGGGCAGGCGCCACCACTGTGACCTCCCCCAGCTCCATAGCGGCCTTAGCCAGCAGCGCGATACCGGGAGCGTGGATGGCGTCGTCGTTCACAACCAGAATCTTCATATGTATGTTTCCTCTCTCTGTAATTTCGTCTGAGAATCCTCCGATTGGTACAGCCCGTCCGGATAGCCGGAACAACCTGTATCCCCGAGGCCATGATGTCAAAGCCCTCAACTTTGTTCATCATATCATGATTTTGCAGGAAACGCAACGAAGAATCTACCCATTAAAACACTTTTGCACGCATCCGCAAATCAAGCATCCATCACACAGAACATAGCCCGGCAGTCACCAAAACCTTGCCGGGCTGTAAGCATCGCATTTCAATATATTCCCGCAATTTGCCCGAAGCACACGGACAAAATCGTCTCTTCTGTCCGCCGTAGAAAATCTCCCCGCGCATTATCTGTTTTTAGACTGGTGATGCCCGCGGTGTGCTTGTGGGGTGTATAGACAGCCTCATAGGTGCTGCCCAGCTTCAGAAAAATGTCGAGATGAATGGCATCCTTGGTGCTTTCCTTCTTGACAACAACCTTATCCAGAATCGTCGCCACCAGCGCCGTATCGATTTCCCCGGTGAAGCGCAACGCCTCGTCCAGCGCTTGCCGGATGGCCGGGATGTCCAGTTCCTCAGAAGGCTGATTTTCTTCCTGCCGGATGGCCGTCAGTTTTCCATGGCACTCCAGAATCTGGGCGTTGAAGGCATCGTTGCGCTCCTTGAATTCTTCTACCGTCAATGCACCGGCAATGCTCAAATCCAGCAGCCGGTTTTTCTTTCGCTCCAAGTCCTCCATCTCATTTTCCACCTGGCAACGGAGCTTGCCATAATCCACTTCTTTGGGAATGTTGGTCAGCACCGTCACCAGAGAATCGATAATTTTCTGCTTATCCCGAATCAACTCCTTGAAAATGTCGCTGAGGATAAAATCCAGGTCACTGCTGCGAATCTGTGGTGCCGAGCAGGCCGCCCTTCCGTGGCTGCGGTAAACCTTGCACTGCCAGACCTCCTGCTGTCCCTTTTTTGTTTGAATCACCTGCCGGTGAAAGGTAGTCCCGTGTTCCTCACAATAGATTTTTGTGCTGTAGGGATAGCGATTGTGAAAGCTGAGGCCGCTGCTGTGTGACTTCATTTCTTCTCTCCTTCTCCTGTACAGGGCATTGGCCCGATTCCACAGTTCTTCGGAAACGATGGCCGGTATAGATGGGTCCGGGTACGTCACCCACTCGCTTTCGTCCAGCAAAACATTCCGCTTTGTCCGGTAATCCACACTCTGGCTCTTATTCCCACAGTACCAGCCCTTGTACTTGGGATTTTCCAGAATGTGCCGGATGGTCAGGGTGTTAAAGGCGTTCCCCTCCCGGCTGGTGTAGCCCAACTCCATCAACCTTTTGGAAATCGTGCGGGTTCCAAGGCGTTGGTTGCCGTAAAGGTCGAAGATGATACGGATGATCTCCGCTTCCTCCTCATTGACGGTCAGGCCGCAGTCCTTTTTGTCATAGCCATAGAGCTTGTCGTTGCCCAGCACATGACCGTTTTTGATGGCCTGCCGGAAACCGAATTTCAGCCGCTCCGACAGCTTCCGAATCTCATCCTGGGCAACCCCCGCCATAATCACCAGCCGGAACTCACTGTCCGTGTCCAATGTGTTGATATTGTCGTTCTGGAAGAACACCCCCACATTGTAATCCAGCAGCTCTTGGGTATATTTGATGCTGTCCAGGGTCGATCTGGAGAACCGGGAAATCTCCTTGGTGATGATGAAATCGAACATTCCGGCCTTGGCATCCCGAATCATTCGGTTAAAATTGTCCCGCTTCTTCGTGGAGCCACCGGAAATTCCCTCATCCACATACCCCGGCACGAATTTCCAGTTGGGCTTGCTCTGAATCAACTCCGTGTAATACTGCACCTGATTTTCCAGGGAATTGATTTGCTCGTCCTGGTCTGTGGATACCCGGGCATAAAAGGTCACCCGGAGGGGCAGGTCGTAAACGGACCTGCCCATGCGCATTTCAGCACGAATTTTCCGTACTTCCATATACATCCTCCTTTCCAGCCTCATTATCCCAGAAGAAAGGTGGAAAGTCCAAGGTGCCAAGAATCTTTTCATGGGATTTGTCGTAAACCGTCCTTGAAATCAAGCCCTTGCCCAAAAGCATCTGCAATAAAGCATCCAGAACGTCCCACTGTACCTCATTCATCCGCACTCACCTCGAAACACCATATGTCCACCCCCGCTTCATCTTTCCGCAGCCCGCTGTCGCTTGCGCTGATATTCGGTGAGCAGCTTCAGAATCGTCTCCTGCATCTGGGCTGCGCTGTAGCTTTTCGGAAAGAATTTTCGAAGGTCGTCAATCTTGAAGCTGACTTTTTCCTGCTGGTTGGCCTTTTCCTCCCGGATGATGGTGGAAATATCCTCTGAGGATAGGCTTCCGGCCTGGTACAGCTTCTTCATGCGGATCGCTTGGGATAGGGATGGAGTGCAGTCGTTTCGGTGCATTTCTTCCAGGAGACAGGTCTGGGCTTTTTCCGGGAGGTAGCTCAGTTCTACAGCGGGGGTGAGTGCGATTTTGCCGTCATCGACAAGTAGAAGAAGCTCTGGAATCAGGTAGGTCAAGCGGATGTAACGTTGTACTTGCCGTGCGCTCTCTTGTGTCGATTCTCCAATCATCTCATCTGTCCTTGACTTCGTGCCAACTTGGCACGAAGTACCCTGGTGGCTCATTGCCTCCATTTTCAGCTTATAAGCAAACGCCTTTTCGCTTGGCAGAATATGCTCTCGGTGGAGGTTGCTGTCCAGATGTTTCCCATCCCAGCCACTCCTTTCCGATTTGCTTATCAAATACTACTATATACCATCATTTTACCATAATTCCTTTGCAAAGTCCATCAGGAATCATCTTTCTTCACGATGATTGCATGAACGCTCACCCTCATGCTGAACTCCCGTTGCTTCATTTTTCAAGCATTACGAACTATTTCAAGGAGCATCGTGGGACGCAGACTGATTGCAAACCGTTTCTTGACATGAACAATGCTCCCTTCGTGATTGACAGTGTTTTTATTTCACTGTCTCTCATAAAGGGAGCATATCACGCCTGCCGGGGATGTTTCCTTTTCAAATGTCTTATCCACAATCGTTCTGCATTACAAACGTCAGGCTATCCCGCAGCTCCTGGTTAAAGCTCCTCGTCATCCCAGCCCGGGTACTGGGCCGGCGGGTCTCCAACCGCTTTGATCACACGGAAAGACTTCGTTTTCTCCTCCAATTCCTGCATCACTCTGCACTGAAAACGCCATTCATCTCCAAAATCAAACAAGTACTTAAATTTATCGCCTTTTTCCAGTCCAAGTCGTCCAAGTGGCATCTTGTAGGACATTCGGCAGCCCTCATCCATATCGTCGGAATAATAGGCACAGAAATCGCTCCAATACCGGTCATCCATAAAGAACGCATGGCAATGGTCATCGTCAAATTTGAAAGCGGCCAAAATCGCTTCACTCAATGCACCAAGGGTTTTCTGCTTGCCGATTTGAATGTACCGGTAACAGCTGCGTCCCAGAGATACCTTGATCACATAGCTTTCCACCGTGCCGGTTTCTTTTTCCTTGTTGGGACGACGTTCCGGTTCGCCGCCGCTTAAGGAAAAACGAATCGTTTTGTCCTCCTTGGCCTTTCTATAGATATCCTTAAACGCTTCGCTGTAACCACGTCCGAAGTGGAACGGATAGGCCGTTACCAATCCATCCGAAATAATCATATTCTTAAAGGGGATCAACACGGCATCCAGCAGTACCGGGCCTTTTCCCAGCATTTCCTCCCAGGTGGAAAACAGCCCTTTGACCATATAGACCGTCTGGTCATCCTCTGAAATGAACACGGTTCCCTTTTTTAAATGCCGTTCCACAATGTACTTTCCCGGCTTGCACTGCGCCCACCCCGCCACAATTTGGGCCTGCTCCTCCGGCAGCTTTGCATAGGCAATGTATTCCTGAAGCACCTCTGTGTGGGACCACAAATAATCTGCAATCTTCTTCGCTTCAGCAGCATCGACGCCTCGGCTCCGGTCAATCGTTCCCATACCGGGACATACCCGGTATTTTTGATTCACAAAGTCCAGAAAAGGGAACCAAAGCTCATAAAAAAGCTCCGCATCTTGTTTTTCTAATGTCATATTCCGCTCCTTATCTATTGCGCTATTTTTCTTCCCGCAGGATGTCCATGTTATGTTTTTAGCTTAGCACCTTTGCACCAGACAAGCAATGAGAATCATCCACCGAAACGAATATTCGTCTTTTTTCCCAGAATTTCTTTTTATTTCTGTGCAATATGACATATCCTAGCTATTATCTGACACCTTCTTTATTCTTATCACAATGCACCTTTCAATAGATATGCTTTTTGTTCCTCCAGCTAAACTTCTTCAATCAAGTCGAACGCAAGAAAAATAATATTGATTATTCGTATCGAATATTGTATACTATCTGCGAGGTGAATCCTTTGGAAACACGAACAGGAAATTTAATCATCAGCACTTCTGGCGGCACTGCCGGCGGAATCGCCAACAATTATAAAATCTCCCTGCCGTCCACTTGGGTTAAGGAGTTGGGGCTGGGTGCCGAGAATCGTCAAATGGAATTGAACTTTGACGGCACATCCATTACAATTACAAAGAAGCTTTCTTTTTTCGAATTTCTGGAAGCCAATCGTCAGGTTATCCACAAGCTTCTTCTAGTTTCCTGCTACTCTGGCCCCCTTCTCTGTGCCCGAATCGCCGCCGATGAGACTACACAGAAAATCCGTGTAGAAAATCTTGTTTCCGATTTCCTGAAGCTGCCCTTTGGGAACAACCAGAATCCCAGTTGGGAGGATTATCTTCATTTTTTGGAAAGCCGCTGTATTCCGCGAACCAGGGCGGGGCTCCGGGAATATCTGGAAACCATTGGCGTAGACCACTACGACCCACTGGAAATTATCCGGAAAACACAAGGACGAATGGCCGAGGATGATCTTTGGCTTACCGTGGAGGAAATAAAATGACTGTACACTTGGTATCCAATCAAAAAATCGCGGAAACCTCCTCCAAGGGCAATCAAGAAAAATGGCTGGACAGCAACATCTGGTACAAACTGGACCAATTTGGCTACGAGGCACTGGCGGAGGTATTCACCTCCCAATTGCTTGAGTACAGCAACATGGAAGCGGCCTTTCCCTTCACTTTCGTGCGCTATCAAATGGAGCGTTTGCAGGTACATGGTCGGGAGCGAACCGGCTGCACCAGCCGGAATTTTCTGCGAGATGGTGAGTCGATCATAACGCTGGCCCATCTGTTCCTGCAATACACAGGAAAGCCCCTCTCCGAAACGCTGAACCGGCTGACCAGTGACAAAAAGCGAATGGCCTATCTGGCAGAGGAAGCGGCAAGCATCACAGGACTTTCCCTGTTCCCCCAGTACCTGACGCTGCTGTTTGAAATCGATGGCCTTGTCCTCAATGACGACCGCCACCTGAACAATATTGCGGTTCTCGCCAGGGATGGTGCCTTTGACTACTGCCCCATCTTTGACCAGGGCGCAGGGCTGCTTTCCAATGTGATGTACAGTCCCTTTGAAATCGTCCCCAAATCTTTGATTTCTCAGGCAAAAGCACGACCTTTTCAAACCACCTTTAACCGACAGGTCCACACTACGGAGAATCTGTACGGAAAGCAGCTGGAAATTCCATCTTTTACCCGGGAACAGCTTGCGCAGATGGTGAAGCCACTGTTGGAATACTACCCCACCCGTGACCGGGAGCTGATTGCCGACCGGGTTTGTGAAACGGTTTTGGTACGGCAGAAATATAAATGACCGCAGCATCTCAATTTTGCTGATACGGACAATCGTCTAGCCTACCCAGCAAATTACCCCAGTAGGGAATGGATGGGCTTTTATCCGATAACCGCCCTATTCTTTTTCCATTGCACTTTCCAATTGCTACGCTTTCTTCCCCCTCTAGCCAGCGTTCTTCTCTTCCTTTATGAACCGACTTTTCAATACCTTTTCGACTTATTTTTCAAGACTTTTCAGCAAATATATCGGCCCCAAAATCCCACTTTTCAAATATTCAGGTGGCAGCCTCCCAGCTTTCTGTCCCCCACCCATAGACAAACCCCGGCAAGCAACCTTCGCCTGCCGGGGACGTTTATTTTCAGTTCAGCACCACATCCCAGTAAATTTTCGCACTGTGGTCACAGTACACAGACAGGTACACCCCATCCGTCCGCCACACAAGGTTGCTGCGGGCTTTAGCAGTTCTTCATAATGTGCGCCACCAGCCGCAGATTCCGTTCTATGAGAACATTCCTCGCTTCCAGATCCCCCTTCCCCGCCAAATCCAGATAGTACCGTTCCTCTTCCTCCGTCAGCGGGCGGGGAAAGCTGCCCGAGGACAGCTGCAATGAATAAAATAATGAACTGAGCATCAGCCAGGCCGCTGCCAACATGTTCGCCACCTCCACTGCCACTGTATTCCCCATTGCCCGTCCTTTTTCCAACAAAATACCGCCGGGGCATTTTGCCCCGGCGGCGAAAACTGTTATTCCTTTCAGGCGCTGCGGTATTGGTCGAGAAAATCCTCCCACGGATATCCGTTGATCGTTCCGTTCTCGGACATATCCAAAACAATCATTACTGCCATTGTATCACAGCAAACACCCGGTGTCATCAAAAACCGGCACATTTCCGCGCATCGATAACGGGACAGTGGAACTATGGTCATCATACACCATAACTCCCCGGTGTGAGGTGCGCGGCACGCAACTTTTTTCAAAATTGTCGCACGCCGCGCGACCATAAGTTGAAGGAATCTGCTATACTAAAATCGCCAAATAAGCAGTGGACAATAGCATCAAACGGTGATATTATTTTACCGTAATGGTTCCAAAAATCGGCGGGGAAGCCCCCGAAAGAAAGAGGAATGGAATATGGAAGTACGCAGATGTATGAAATGTATGCACCCGCTGGCGGCGGGAGAAACCGTCTGCCCGGAATGCGGACGCGCCTACGGCAGCGCGAACGCGGAGACCTTCGCCCTGAAACCGGGAACGATTCTGGAGGGAAAGTACCTCGTGGGCGAAATGCTGGGTCAGGGCGGTTTTGGCATCACCTACATCGGCTTTGACCTGCTGCTGGAGCAGAAGGTTGCCATCAAGGAATACTATCCCATGAGCACCGGCATGGTCAGCCGGGACGGTCACTCCACCGTAGTGTGGAGCAGCGCCATGATGGGAAAAACCGGCACTCAGAAAGGCTTTGACAGTTTCCTGAAGGAAGCCCGGAAAATGGCAAAGCTGGGGGGCATTCCCGGCGTCGTGGGGGTGAAATCGGTTTTCATCCAGAACGAAACGGCCTACATCGTCATGGACTTCATCGAGGGCGAGACCCTCCTGAAAAAATTGCAGAAGAACGGCCCCATGGACTTTGACAGCTGCGTCAAACTCATGACCCCGATCATGCAGGCACTGGCAGAAGTCCATGAGCACGGCATTATTCACCGGGACATCAGCCCGGACAACATCATGGTGCGGCCTGACGGCAAGCTGATTTTGCTGGATCTGGGCGCGGCGAAGGATTTGGACATTCAGGGAAATGACGGCAGCGTCCAGTCCTCCCAGATGGTGGCCAAGCACGGGTTCAGCCCCATTGAGCAGTACAGCAAGAGCGGAAAGGTCGGCCCGTGGACGGACATTTACGCCATGGCCGCCACCATCTACTATTGCTGCACCGGCATTCTCCCGCCCCCCGCCACCGACCGCACCATAGACGATACGCTGGCCTGTCAGCCGCTGCTGACGCAGGCGCAGTTCGACATTCTGGCGGACTGTATGCGTATGCGCCCGCAGGATCGTCCGCAGAGCATGGACACGCTCCTGCAAATGCTCACCCACCCGCAGGGGGAGGCGAAAGCGGAACCGCCCAAAGTTATTCCGGAAGTGGAACCGCCCAAGCCGGTCGAGACGAAAGCAGCCCCGCCCAAACCGATGGAGACAGAACCGGTAGTCCAGAAGACCCAACCGATAAACCCAGAAGCGCAGCCCACCCAACCGCCCCGGCACGATGTGAAGCCGGAGCGACCGCTTTCCAAATGGCTGATACCCGGCGTTGCGGCGGTGGTCGCGGTGATAGCCCTCGCCATTTCCATCGGCAGCGGCGGGAAAAAGTCCAGCCCCTCCGTGAAAGCCCCGGCTGCGCAGGCCGCCGCCACGGAACCGGCGCCGACAGAAACAGTTCCTACTATTCCCATGGAAGTCCATACCATGGCGGCTGCAGACTTTGTCTATGAAGACGACATCTCTGCTACCCCGTTTTGGGGGCAGAGTCAGTATTTGCGCAAAGACGTAAATACCCTAACCTTCCAAAGCTCACTGCAAAACGCCCCCAGCAGTGCATGGGACGTGTCAGAAGCCGGGGACAGAAGCGTGCTGGCCTGGATGAATAACGGAGATCTGTACGTGGCCGCTGACGGGGCGATCGCACCAAACCCCAATGCTTCATGGTTGCTTCAAGATTTCGTAAATCTGAAGACAATCACGTTTGGGAACTGCTTCGATACTTCCAGCGTGACAGACATGTGTGCGATGTTCATCCACTGCACGAGTCTGACCAGTTTGGATTTATCCGGCTTCGATACTTCCAGCGTGACAGACATGCGTTCGATGTTCGACCACTGCACGAGTCTGACCAGTTTGGATTTATCCGGCTTCGATACTTCCAGCGTGACAGACATGGGTGCGATGTTCCAAAACTGTGCGAGTCTGACCAGTCTGGATGTATCCAGTTTCGACACCTCCAACGTGACATATATGTTTTTTATGTTCGACCTCTGTGAGAGTCTAACCAGTTTGGACCTGGCCAGCTTTGATACCTCCAACGTGACAGATATGGACGCCATGTTTGCAAACTGCGAACGTCTCACCGATCTGGATTTATCGGGCTTCGATACTTCCAACGTAACGAGCATGCACTATATGTTCAGCAACTGTGAAGATCTGACCAGTTTAGATTTGTCCGGTTTCGATACCTCCAACGTGGCAGACATGAGTAATATGTTCCGCTCCTGTACAAGTCTGACCAATCTGAATCTGTCCAGCTTTGACGCCTCGGCCGTAACGAAGATGGACAGTATGTTCTACGGCTGTGACAATCTGCCCGATATCATCTGCTCCGACAGTAAGATTCTTAAGGAATTCCGCAATCGTTAACAACCACCCCGCCCGGCTCTGCCATCCAGAGCCGGGCAAAATTTTTTCAAAATTGTCGCGTACCGCGCAACCGCAAATTTTGTAAATTTGCTATAATAAAATCACCAGATAGACAGTAGACAACATCATCAAGCAATGATATTATTTTACTATAGTGGTTATCACCGGGAACACGGAACCGAACGTCAGGCCACTGAAAGAGGAGAGAAACATGAAATTTGACCGCTGTTTTGGCTGTATGGAGGAAATTCACGGCTACCCCTGCCCCGTCTGCGGCTTTGACCCCGCGCAGGCCGCCGCACCCAATTATGTGCTTCCCTATGGGGCGATTTTGAACGGCAGATACATCGTAGGAAAAATGCTGGGTCAGGGCGGCTTCGGCATCACCTATATCGGCTGGGACCTTGCCATGGAGCGGAAGGTCGCCATCAAGGAATACTACCCCTCCGGTCAGGTCAGCCGGAATCCCGGCTCCCGGGATTTGACATGGTATACCAACGAGCAGTCCCGGCAGGCAAGGCAGAACGGTATGCAGATGTTCCTGAAAGAGGCCCGAAAAATGTCCAAGGTGGACAATCTCACCAATGTGGTGCGGGTGCGGGATATTTTTCAGGAAAACGAGACGGCCTATATCGTCATGGACTTCGTGGAAGGCGAAACGCTGAAAGCACGGCTGGATAAGACCGGCCCTCTGACATGGAAGCAGGCAAAGGAAATTTTCGTGCCCGCCATTCAGGCCATGGAGCAGGTACATCAGGCCGGTCTTGTCCACCGTGACATCAGCCCGGACAATCTGATGCTGACGCCGGACGGCAGGGTAATGATCCTCGATCTGGGCGCGGCAAAGGATCTGGCAATCAATAAAGGTGCGTCCTCGGCGATGGTCGTGAAAGGCGGCTTCAGCCCTCCGGAGCAGTACGCCCAGCAGGGCGGGTCCGGCTCATGGACGGATGTTTACGCCATGGCCGCAACCATGTACCACAGCCTGACCGGCGTCGTTCCCCCCACCGCTGTAGATCGTATGCAGGGAGAACCCGTAAACTGGGCATTGCTGGAAACCGGCGGCGTTCCGAAGCATGTAATTGCGGCCCTGCAAAATGCAATGAAGCTCAACGCCAGAGAAAGAACGCAGACCATGGCAGAGCTTCTGAGCCAGTGCCAGTCCAAATCCGCCCATGCATCCAGGCCGGGGGCAAACCATTCCGGTTCGCAGAAAAAAGCAAATGCTGTGGTGATTGGTCTGGCTGTCGCCCTTTGCGCGATGACGGCGGTATTGGTAACTCTTTTTGTAAAAGCAAAGCCCGAGCCGCAGCCTGCGCCTACCAAAACCGTAGTACAGGCGGAACCCACTGTAAGCCATGTTGAACCGACTATAGCGTATACGAAACCAACCGCTCCAAGCTCCAACCCGACGAAGCCAACGGCATCTACCGTGCCCGAAGAAACGCAGGCAAAGAAACCGGCCGTGAACGTAAATGATATCGTCAGCTTTGGCCATTACGAGCAGGATGGCAATCGCAGCAACGGCGCCGAGGCGATTGAATGGCTGGTGCTGGACGTTCAGGAGGACAGGGCGCTGCTGCTGAGCCGTTATGCGCTGGATGCTCAGCCTTTTCACAAGAAGTATGAGTATGTCACATGGGACACCAGCACAATTCGGCAATGGCTGAACGGCACGTTTTATAATTCCGCCTTTTCCGAGGATGAAAAAACAATTATGGAACGGACAACCCTCCTGCCGGACAGGAATCCCTATATCAAATGCGATTCCGGCAGGGAAACAGCGGACTATGTATTTCTTTTGAGTCTTGAAGAAGTGGATGCGTTCATTCAATCGAATGGGAATATCGATAAGGACGCGCTGCTTTGCTATCCCACGGATTACGCGGTACAGCAGGGGACATACAAAAACAAGGATACCGGCGGATGCTGGTGGTGGCTCAGAACCTCCGCAGATGACAACCTTGCCGTGTGCAGTGTAAACAGTGACACCATAATCGACTATCACGACGGTACAGTAAACTCTCCGAAAGCCGGTGTCCGTCCCGCCATATGGGTATCTATCGGTTAACATGCAAAACAGGAAGCAGAAATCTGGAATAAAGAGGAGCATGAGAGTAAGATGGAACTGAACAAATGCTTTGGCTGTATGGAGGAAATTCAGGGCTATCCCTGCCCCCACTGCGGCTTCGACCCGCGGAGCGTCAAAGGAATCGAGTACGCCCTGCCCATGGGAACGATCCTCGCGGGGAAATATCTGGTCGGCCGGGTGCTGGGGCAGGGCGGCTTCGGCATCACCTACGTCGGCTGGGATATCGCGCTGGAACGGAAGGTCGCCATCAAGGAATACTACCCCTCCGGTCAGGTCAGCCGGAATCCCGGCTCCCGGGGACTGACGTGGTATACCAGTGTGCAGTCCCAGCAGGCGAAACAGAACGGTACGCAGATGTTCCTGAAAGAGGCACGGAAAATGTCCAAAGTGGACGATATTCCCAACGTGGTACGGGTGCGGGATCTTTTTCAGGAAAACGAGACAGCCTACATCGTCATGGACTTTGTGGAAGGCGAGACGCTGAAAGCGCGGCTGGAAAAGACCGGCCCGCTGCCTTGGGAACAGGCGAAAGGCATTTTCCTCCCCGCCATTCAGGCCATGGAGCAGGTGCATCAGGCTGGCCTTGTCCACCGTGACATCAGCCCGGACAACCTGATGCTGACGCCGGACGGCAAGGTAAAGATTCTGGATTTGGGCGCGGCGAAGGACTTGAGCGTCAACAATGGCGCGTCCTCCATGCAGGTCGCCAAGGGCGGCTTCAGCCCCTTTGAGCAGTACACCCAGCGGGGCAGCTCCGGCCCATGGACGGACGTCTATGCCATGGCCGCCACGGTCTATTACACCCTGACCGGAAAACTGCCGCCCGTCGCCACCGATCGGGTGGTCGAGGACACCATCTCGTGGGAGGAACCCGGCCTGAAAGCGTTGTCGGCTCAGGCGCTGGAAGCGCTGCAAAAGGCCATGGTAATATCCGCCAAAACCCGGATGCAGAGCATGGAGGAACTGGAAAAGGGACTGTACAGCACAGCGGTAAAACCGGAACCCGCGCCAGCACCTCAGCCGGTGCAGGAAGCCCGACCGGAACCCCAGCCCGCACCAGAAACCAAGCCGGAATCTCAACCAGAGCAGGAGGTCAAACCGGAACCCCAGCCGACACCGGAACCCGCACCTCAGGCCAAGCCGGAAGCGGGTAAGAAGTCCGGGAAAAAGCTCTGGATTGCTACGGCGGCGGTCATTGCCGTCGTGCTGTGCGGTGCGCTGGTATGGGCAAACGCCGGTAAACCCGCTGATGATACCAATATAGCCGCATTTGCAGCGACTACCCCGACCACTGTTCCAACCGTTGCCCCGACCACGGCTGCCACAGTCGCGGAGGAAGCATCTTCTCAGCCTATGCTTTACGGCTTAAACATGACGCCGGAGGAGTTTGATCGGGAATTTGAGCTGCTGCTCGATGCCGCAAAATCCTGGACAAAAGCGACCGCGCCTCAAAACATCAAGGATTTCCCCATTTTCCCGGAATCGCTTTTTGAACTGTTTGACACCTTGGAAAGTGCGCAGTCAGAGATGGAATTTACGGATTCTACACTGACGTGGAAATCGAATTTGTTCGAGCTTCTCCCCAAAGACTTGGCCGGTGCCGGTACAATAGAACGAACTTTGGTGTATTGGGATGAACAGGGCAAGTATCATGATGCTGTATTCGAGTCAGTAGGAAATTGCACATATTCTGTTCAGGCTCCTGCAGATGCATGGGCACTTCGCGCTTCTCCGAATCTGTTTTTCCGTTGTCACAATTATCTGGACGGGTGGAACGAGAATTTACAGGTGTCATATGATATTCCAAACAAGCGCATTGAACAAGCGCCATATGTTTCCCTGGAAATGTTTGGTGACGATTATCTTATTGAGTGGGGACATAATTGGGGGGGCAAAAATAACTACATTATTGACATATTCTCGGTTACATTTGATACACCTACAACCAGTACAGCTACGAGTATTTATTTCTTTGTATATGACGCAACCAGCGGCAAACTTACTGAAGTAAGAAAATAAATACCCCCCCCAAAAAAAAACAACCAAGGAGTACACCATGAACCATTGTAAAAAATGCGGCCACGAGCTGTCGCCGACCGCAAAATTCTGCGGAAATAGCGGTGGAGCCGTACCAAAATGAAAAACGGCATACGATGCAAATTCGTTGATGTTGCCCGGCAAAGCATTATAGTTGTTATATACTAACTAAAATAAAGGAGAGAGGAACATGTATTGTTACAACTGCGGCAAAGAAATCGCGGAAACCGTGAAATTCTGCCCCTATTGCGGAGCAGAACAGAAGCAGCCTCAGCAGCCCGTCCAGCAGCAGGAACCCCAACCGCAGCCCATCCAGCAGCAACCCGCCCAATGGCAGAACCCCCAGCAGCAGGACACTCAATGGCAGGCCCCTCAGCAGCCCACCCAGCGGCAGAACCCTCCGGCGGCGAATAACAGCGGAAAAAACAATTCCTGGCAGTCCAGACTTCCCATCATTCTGGCAGCCGTCGCCCTTGTGGTCGTAGTTCTGCTTGCAGTGCGCGCGTTCCATAACCGCACCGATGCGCAGAACGAGCTGAAAGCGATCGCGACTACAGAACCTGCCGCTACCGAAGCCGCCCCCACCGAAAAAGTCACATACACCGAGCCTCCCGCCCCGACGGAAACAGAGGCCCTCACGGACGGCTGGCACACCATAAACGGAAAGCGCTATTACATTCAGGATGGTGAAAAGTATGTAGATCTTCAGGAAATCGACAACGCGCTGTACTACTTCGACGAAGACGGCGCACTGGCTGAGAATGAAGACGTGGACTATTATGGGACTACTTTACATGCAGGCCGCGATGGTATAATAGAAGGAATTACTATTGATGAAATTGGGGGAGAATGGTCAGATGAGTACTACCATTACGGGAATAACGGACGTAGTTCTGTTCTGGAATTATCCTTTGAAGTAGAAGACTGCGATTTCTTCCGGTTCTATCTGGAGGCAGGCGGCTTGCATGGTGCAAAGGTGAATGGAAAGTGGAAAATCTATGTCAGGCACAACGGCAACTGGGAATTTGTACAGGATATCAATTACACAGAGCCAAATGGATATTTTGACATAAAACTCGACGGTTACAAGAACTTTGATGCCATTACTGCTTGCCCGATGGTGCAGGGCAACGCCACCTACTCCGCGGTTTTCTACCTGCAAAACGTACATTGCGTACTGTAATCGTGATCCGGCCGCAAGAAGACAAAAAAATACCGCCGGGGCAATTGCCCCGGCGGTAACTCTTTTCAGTATCAGGCGCTGCGGAACCGGGCGAGGAAATCCTTTGTTTCCTGCTTCTGCGGGTTTCCAAACACTTCGGAGGGTACGCCTTCCTCACAGATGACGCCCTGACTCATAAACACCACATGATTGCTCACGTCCCGGGCGAAGGCCATCTCGTGGGTCACCACCAGCATGGTCATCCCTTCCCGCGCAAGAGACCGCATCACGTTCAGCACCTCGCCCACCATCTCCGGGTCCAGCGCGGAGGTGGGTTCGTCGAACAGCAGTACCTCCGGATCCATAGCCAGCGCCCGGGCAATGGCTACCCGCTGCTTCTGGCCGCCGGAGATCTGCCGGGGCTTTGCGTTGATGTAGGGTGCCATGCCCACCTTTTCCAGATAGGTCATGGCATGCGCCCGGGCTTCCTCCCGGCTCCGCTTCAGCACCTTCACCTGACCGACCATGCAGTTTTCCAGCACCGTCATATTGTTGAACAGATTGAAGGACTGAAACACCATACCCACATGGGCGCGGTAGGCCGGCGCGTTGATGCCCCGCCCGGCCACGTTCTTGCCGTGGTAGCAGACCTCGCCGGAGGTAGGGGTTTCCAGCAGGTTGATGCACCGAAGCAGCGTGCTTTTTCCGGAGCCGGAAGCGCCGATGATGGAGGTCACGTCGCCTTTGGCTACGGTAAAGTCAATGTCCCGGAGCACCTCGTGGCTTCCGAAGGACTTGGAAAGGTGGTTGACCTGTAAAATCACGTCTTCCATATTAATATTCTCCTTTCGGTCTTCCGGAATCAAACTCGCCGCTGCGCTCGTCGAAGGGGGTCTTGCGGCTGGGGTGGGAATAGGTACCGGCGCTCATGGCCAAAGAGTCCGTACTGACCAGCTCGTAATTGTCGCTGCCGTCCAGCCGCTTTTCAAGCAGGCGCAGCAGGAAGGACGCCGCCAGCGTCAGCATCAGATACCCCGCCATCTCGATCACGGCTGAGGGAAAATACAGCAGATTGACGCCCACAATGTTCCGATGGGTGGCGAAAAACTCCACGAAGCCGATAACGAACATCACGGAGGTGTCCTTGATGTTGATAATGAAGTTGTTGCCGATCTGGGGGATGATGTTCCGCAGCGCCTGAGGCATGATGACGTTCACCATGGTCTGCACATGGGTCATACCGATGGCCTTCGCGCCCTCGGTCTGGCCGGGGTCAATGGAAATAATGCCGCCCCGGACGGATTCAGCCATGTACGCGCCGGTGTTGATGGACACCACGATGATGGCTGCCACCCAGATGCCGCCCATTCCCTTGAAGGCCACCGCGCCGTCGGTGAAGTAGGGCAGACCGTAGAAGATGAACACCGCCTGTAAGACCATGGGCGTTCCCCGGAACACCTCCACGTAAATCCGGATCAGCGCCCGCAGCAGCTTCAGAAAGAAGCGCTTGACCGGTGGGTCCTGCCGGGTGTAGGGAATGGTGTTGAGAATGCCGCACAGCAGACCGATTACGCAGCCGATCAGGGTGGCAACCACCGCCAGCACCAGCGTGTTCCGGATACCGGTAAAATAAGCGCCGGAGTACGTCTCCCACAGCTTTCCGATGTCGCTTATCAGTTTTGCAAGCTTATCCATGAGGCACCTCAGATCGCGGGCTGAACGGCAATCGCCTCGTTCATGATCTGGTTCATGTCCTCCACGGTCATTCCGCTGAGGACCGCATTCATGGCGTCCAGCAGGGTGGTGTTGCCCTTGACCACGGAGATACCGATGTTGATCTCACCGGCGTCTACCTTAAAATTGTCCTCGCTGCCGGAGAAGTCCAGAATCACCAGATTGTCGTAGGTGGCGCAGGCGCCCATAGCGGTGGGCATATCGGTGCAGATGTAATCCACAGTGCCGGAGGTGACGGCCATGACCATGGCCGGAGCCGTTTCGGAAGCGGGCATCAGCTGCGCGCCTTCGATCTGGGGCAGGCAGGTGTCATACCAGATGGTGCCGGTCTGGGCAGTGCAGGAACCGGAAAGCTGGGAAATGCCGGTGGCGGAGGCCAAGGGGCTATCCTTCCGGGTGACGCAGACGATGGAAGCGTAGAAGTAAGGGCCTGCCATGTCCACTTCCTGAAGCCGCGTCTCGGTCATGGACTGACCGGCAATGACGGCGTCCAGCTGACCGGCGTTCAGCGCGGGAACCAGACCGTCCCAGCCGATGGCCATGATCTCCAGCTCCCAGCCGTTGGCCTCACAGATCTTCTTGGCGATCATGACGTCATAGCCGTTGGCGTAAGCGCCGGGGTTGTTGGCGATGGGAACAGCGCCGTTGGAGTCGTCCATCTGGGTCCAGTTGTAGGGGGCGTAGGCGCACTCCATGCCCACGGTGAGCACGCCGTCCTCCACGCCGGAGAGAACCACGGAACTGGCCGCAGTGGGTGCGGCGGAAGCGGCGGGAGCGTCGGAAGCAGAGCTTCCACAGGCGGTCATGGACAGGGCCATGAGCAGGGACAGGATAACGGATACGAACTTCTTCATTTTGGGATCGACCTTTCTTTTTTGCATTAAAAAATGAACCGCTTTGGAAAGCGGTCCATGGAAATGCGGAGACCCCACAAAAAGGAAGGAGTGATCCGAACAGCCAATGATAGCGCTTCACAAAGATTTTTTGTGACAGTCCGGCAGATGTTCTCTGACGACCCAGTATGAAAAACCCGGGCAGATTTCCCACACTTCGGCGGTGATCCCTTTCTCCTTCGGCGGCTGCACGACCTTGCCGGAGGGTACTGATGAGTACCGCGCCTCTATCAAGCGATTCAATTTTGAGTGTATCCTAGCATTGCGGTTTCCGGTTGTCAATAGCTTTTTCGGTGCATCCGCGTTTTTTGTATAATCTTCCAAATCAGAAGCGAACCCTACCATTCCATTTCGGCGAATCCGGCACATGTCGCCCATCTGTGCGCGAATCCCGGCTTGACATTTGCCCCTTCTCCCGGTAAACTGGTTCTATCAAATATACGGAGGAAACAGCGATGGATCACAGGGAATTGGCGGCGGAGCTCTTTTTATCCGACAGCAACTGCGCTCAGGCGGTGCTGGAGGCCTTCGGCGACGTAACGGGGCTTGAAAAGAGCTTCGCGGCGAAGCTGGCGTCCTCCTTCGGCGGCGGCATGGGGCGGATGCGGGAGGTCTGCGGTGCGGTCAGCGGGATGCTGATGGTGGCGGGGCTTCTGTACGGCTATGACGACCCCGGCGAGAACGACGTGAACAAAAAAGCCCATTACCGGCTGGTGCAGAACCTTGCAGGGCAGTTCCGGGAGAAGATCGGCAGCATTATCTGTCGGGAAATTCTGAGCAACCCGCCCTCCGACCCCAACCCCACGCCCCGCACAGCGGAATTTTACAAGACCCGTCCCTGCGCCCATATGGTCATGACTGCGGCGGGCATTCTGGACGATTACATTGCGGAGCATCCAGTCGGCACGCCGACAAAGCCGGATATGGAACAGCTATGAACGATTTTATCTACAACCAGCACGATATCCCCAAGGAGCAGTACCGCTACGGCCTGCGTGCCTCGGCGGACGTGGGCTGCGGATGGGTCGCCACCTGGAACGCCCTGCAAATTCTGGGGTACAAAACGGACATCCCGGCGCTGATCCGCTATTACGAATGGCAGCTGCCCCTGATCCACGGCAATACCGGCACCTCCTTCTGGGGGCCTGCTGTGTGCTTCCGGAAATGGGGCTTCCCCGTGAAGACCGTCGTGGACACCAAACGCTTCGACGAGGCGGCAAAAAACGCGGACGCCTGCATCCTGTTCTACCACTGGCGGAGCAAGTGCCGCTTCGGCGCCCATTTCGCAGCGCTGCACCACACGGAGAAAGGCTTCATCGGCTACAACACCTACCGCAACTCCACCAGCGCGGACAATTACGGCAGCAGCCTTGCGGATTTCCTCCGCAAACGCAAGTATTTTGGCGCCGTCCTGCTGGCCATCAACCGAAAATGAGCAGAACTACCTCGGCAAAACGTAGAAAAAACCGGCGAAAATTTGTGAACATTTTACAGTTCACCCCGAATGTCCCATGGGACTTCCCTTTTCCCGGAAATCCGCCGCTTGCATTCAGCGGGAAAGTGTGATATTCTTATAAAAAGGAGATGAGCCGAATGACTGTCCGGGAATCGGGTGAAATGTATCTTGAGGCTATACTGGTTTTGGCGAAGAAAAGCGGGTATGTCCGCTCCATTGACGTCAGCGAATATCTGGGGTATTCCAAGCCCAGCGTTTCCCGCGCGATGGGCATTCTCCGGGAGGGCGGGTATATCCTCATGGAAAAAGACGGCGCGATCACGCTGACGGATTCCGGGAAAAAGCTGGCGGAGACGATCTACGAGCGCCACACGGTGCTCTCGGAGCTGCTGATCCGTCTGGGTGTGGACGAAAAGACCGCCACCGACGACGCGTGCCGGATCGAGCACGTCATCAGCGACGAGTCGTTCCAAGCCATCAAGCAGTACTATTACCAGCACAAAAAGTAAAAAATTCAGGCGGCGCTTAAAAGCGCCGCCTGAACGTTCCTATGGGTTCTGCCGTGTCAGCCCAGCAGTTCCTCGATCTCTGCCTTCGGCATGTAGCCGATGGCCTTGTTCATGACCTCGCCGTGTTCCACGACCACCAGCGTGGGGATGCTGGCAACGCCGAATTCCATGGCAAGCTCCACTTCCTCGTCCACGTTGATCTTGCCCACGGCGATATCCTCCCGCTCCTGAGCGATCTCCTCCACAATGGGGCCGACCATCCGGCACGGGCCGCACCAGGGCGCCCAGAAATCCAGCAGCACGGGCTTATCGCTGTTTTTCACCAGCTCGTCGTAATTGGCCTTCGTAATGTGCATGACGGACATAATAATTCCTCCTTGGTATTTTTCTGTGCCTATAGTATACCCTAATTTTGAAAAAAGCGCAAGGGGCGCGTCGAGCGTGCGGACAATTTGACATTTTGCCGCCCATCTGCTATGATACCCTGAAAAAAGGAGGACACCGAATATGGGCAAATGTGAATCCTGCGGCGGATGCAGCGGCGACTGTTCCGGGTGCGGTCTGGAGTTGGAGCTTACGGAAGAAGAGATCGGCTTTCTGCACCGGCTGGGAGAGTGCGCCTTTCTGCCGGTGATTCAGAAAAAGGAAGCGCCGGTTTTCCCGGAGGAGCCGGGAAAAGAGCTTCTGCTGCAATGCCTGGAGAAAAAGGGCCTGATTTCCCTTGACTATGACAAGCCCCTGAAAGATTACCATACCCCCGCCTATGACGCCAGTCCCGTCCGGGGCAGCATGGCGCTGACCAAACGGGGACAGGACGTTCTGGAGCTGATGGAATATCAGGGCGTCCGCTGACCATCCGGCGGCGTTTGCCGGAAAAAAGAGACATAGAGAAGTGTTATTTATGAACAACAATGAATACCGCGTGGGCGTCAACCGTGGATTGCCTGTGGGGATGGGATATTTTTCGGTGAGCTTCGGTTTCGGCGCCATGGCCGTGTCGCAGGGCTTGAAAACGCTGGACGCGGTGCTGATCTCCGCCACGAACCTGACAAGCGCGGGGCAGTTCGCGGGGCTGACCCTCATCGTCGCCGCCGCCACGCTGTGGGAAATGGTGCTGACCCAGCTGGTCATCAACAGCCGCTATGCCCTGATGAGTCTGGCGCTGAGCCAGCGGATGGGCGAGAAGATCGGCCTGCTGCCCCGGCTTCTGATTGCGTTTTTCAATACGGATGAAATTTTCGCCCTCGCCATGGCGCGGGAAGCACCCCTGACGGTGCCGTTCCTGCTGGGGCTGGGGACGCTGCCCTTTATCGGCTGGACGCTGGGGACGCTGTGCGGCGCGCTGGCCGGGTCGATTTTGCCGCTCTCCATCCGGACGGCGCTGGGGGTCATGCTCTACGGCATGTTCGTCGCCATCGTGGTACCCCCCGCGAAGAAGAACCGGGATGTTTTCGTGGCGGTGGTGCTGGCGCTGATCTTCAGCAGCCTGTTTTCCTGGACGCCGGGACTGAAAACCGTTTCCCCGGGACTGTCCATCGTGATCTGCACCGTGGCAGCCGCCGCCATCTGCGCCGCGCTGTTCCCGGTGAAGGAAGAGAGGGAAGCGGCATGAACATTTATCTGTACATCCTCGCCATGGCGCTGACGACCTATCTTATCCGCGTCCTGCCCATGACGATCTTCCGCAAGCCCATTAAGAGCCGTTTTTTGCGCTCGTTTTTGTACTACGTTCCCTATTGCTGCCTGACGGCCATGACGTTCCCCTCCATTCTCAGCAGCACCGCTTCTATCTTAAGCGGCGCGGCGGCGCTGGTGGTAGCGGTGATTCTGGCCTACCGGGGCAAGAGTCTGATCGTGGTCGCCCTCAGCAGCAGCGCCGCGGTGCTGGTCGTGGAATGGGCAATGAGCCATTTGTAAAATAACTGTGTATTCCTCCGCTTCGCCTTGACGAGCGGAGGAATCTTTGTTATAATGCGCCGTGAAGAGGGAGTAGTCGGCGCACAACGCGGGACTGAATCGACATACTGGTGAGGCCCCGGTTCAGCCTGAAATGACAAGACTTTTGCAGGCCGGCACAGTCTCTTCGCGTCTTCTGTGCTGCCCTGTATTCGGTACGGAGGATTTTTTTATGGGAATCGGAGAACTGTTCTTGCTGGCGGTGGGGCTGAGTATGGACGCCTTCGCGGTATCCGTATGCAAGGGTCTTGCCATGAAAAAGGCAACGCTGAAGGCGGAGGCGACCTGCGGACTCTGGTTCGGCGGCTTCCAGATGCTGATGCCCGTGACCGGCTTTTTCCTTGGCTCGCTGTTTGCCGAAGCCATTGAAGCGTTCGACCACTGGGTTGCCTTCGGTCTGCTGGTCATCATCGGCATCAACATGCTGAAGGAAGCGCTGGAGAAGGAAGACGAATCCGGCGACGACCCGGAAAAGGACGCCGACCTGTCCGTCAAGACCATGTTTCTCATGGCCGTGGCGACTTCCATAGACGCGCTGGCCGTCGGCATTTCCCTTGCCATGGTCGGCAGCGTGAACATCTGGCTGGCGGCGGCGTTTATCGGCATCTGCACCTGCCTGCTGTCCGCTCTGGGCGTGAAGATCGGCAACGTGTTCGGCAGCCGGTATGAGAAAAAGGCTGAGTTTGCCGGCGGCGTCATTCTGATTCTGCTGGGCGTGAAGATCCTGCTGGAGCATCTGGGGGTTCTGGCGTGAAGCGCACAAAACGCCGCATGACGGTGTGTACGGTGCTGCTTATCTGCAATCTGGTCTTTATCTGGGGCAATTCCCTGCTCCCGGCGGAAGTCTCCGGACAGATCAGCGGCACGCTGAAGGCGCTGCTGGACGGCGTGTTCACCCCCGGCGAAGCGGTTCCCTCCGGCGACGGCCTGCTGCGGAAATTTGCCCACTTTGCCGAGTTCGGCGCGTTGGGACTGCTGCTTGGGTGGCTGTTCGGGATGCTGGGGAAAAAGCGGCTTCCGGCGTTCGCCCTGGGCGTGGCCGCTGCCTGCATCGACGAGACCATCCAGGCCTTCATCCCCGGCCGCAGCCCCGGCATCCGGGACGTGTGCATTGACAGCTGCGGCGCGGCCGCCGGTATGCTCCTGCTGTTTTTGGGGCATGCTTATTGGAAGAGACGATTTACCCGAAATAATTTCAGGAGGAAATGAAACATGAAAAAAGTTTTAACTGCAATTCTGGCGGCAGCCATGGCGCTGTCCCTGCTTTCCGGCTGTGCCGGATCCAAGCCCACGGAAACCACCTCCCCCGATCAGGTGGAGGGAACCATGGAGGAGCTGCTGAACGAAATCGTTGCCCAGCAGCCGGTGGAGTTCGACGGCGGCGTCGAGACCATCGACCTCACCGACACCAGCGAGGAAGGGCAGTGGGCCATCAAGAGCAGCACCGGTCTGGATAACGCCGGCGTGCTGACGGAGGCCGCGGTGTTCGAGCCGATGATCGGCTCCATCGCCTTTTCCATGGTCATGGTGCGGGTCGCCCCGGGCGAGGACATCAAGTCCGTCGCCGAAGCCATGAAGTCCGGCATCAACCCCCGCAAGTGGGTCTGCGTGGAAGCGGACGACATGCTGGTCACCGGCTACCGTGACGTGGTGATGCTCATTATGCTGGACACCAGCTACGACCTCACCGCCCAGTCCTTTGTGGACGCCTTCGGCAAGGTCGTCGGCGAACCCGAATTTGTGATTTAAGGTTTCCAAAATGGCAGCGATTCCATCGCTGCCATTTTTATAAGAGTTCTCAGGAGCGAACACGCCTATGGTTTTTTCAAGCATTCCCTTCCTATATTATTTCCTCCCGGCGGTGCTGGCGGTGTATTTTCTCACGCCCCAGAAGGGGAAAAACGCCGTTCTGCTCCTTGCCAGCCTGATTTTTTACGGCTGGGGGGAGCTGCGGCTGCTGCCCCTGATGGTGTTCACCATCCTGCTGTGCTACGTCTGCGGCCTGGGCATCGAACGCTCCCGGAAGCGGAAAAAGCGCTGGCTGCTGGCGTCCATCGTCATCAGCGTGGGGCTGCTGGGGGTTTTCAAGTACGCGGACTTCTTCATCGGCAGTCTGAACGCCGTCACCGGCCTGAAAATTCCGCTGCTTCATCTTGCGCTGCCCGTCGGCATCAGCTTTTACACCTTCCAGTGTCTGAGCTACACCATCGACGTTTATCGCGGCAGCGTCCCGGCACAGAAGAACCTCATCAACTTCGGCGCGTATGTCGCCCTGTTCCCCCAGCTGATTGCAGGCCCCATCGTCCGCTATGCGGACATCGCACGGGAGCTGGAGCACCGGGAGCACAGCTGGGAAAACGCGGCGGTGGGTCTGCGGCGGTTTCTGGTAGGGCTGGGGAAAAAGGTCATCCTTGCGGATAACTTTGCCCTGCTGATCCAGTTGTTCCGACAGAGCGGCGAAAAATCCGTCCTGTTTTACTGGATGTACGCCGTGGCCTTCACCCTGAACATTTACTTCGATTTTTCTGGCTATTCCGACATGGCCATCGGTCTTGGGCGGGTGCTGGGGTTCCATTTTGTGGAGAATTTTAACTATCCCTATCTCTCCAGAAGCGTCACGGAGTTCTGGCGGCGGTGGCATATCAGCCTTGGCAGCTGGTTCCGGGACTATGTGTATATCCCCATGGGCGGCAGCCGGGTCAGCCGCTGGCGGTGGGTTCTGAACATCCTCACCGTGTGGATGCTTACGGGGCTGTGGCACGGCGCGGCGTGGAATTTCGTGCTGTGGGGGCTGCTGTTTGCCGCGCTGCTGCTGGCGGAAAAGTGGATTCCCGTCCTGCAAAGGCTACCGGGCGTCCTGCGCCATGGCTATGTGCTGCTGGCGGTAGTCCTCAGTTTCGTCCTGTTCAACGCGGACAGTCTTGCCCAGGCGGGGCAGGATTTTGCCGGACTGTTCGGCTTCGGCAGCCTGAGCCTGACCTCCGCCGAAACGCTGTATTATCTCAAAAGCTATGCCGTCCTGTTCGTGCTGGGTATTCTCGGCTCCACGCCAGTGGTGAAAAACGCGGCGCGGCGCATTGGCGGAACGAAGGCGGGCGTCGTGCTGGAAGCTGCGGCAATGCTGGCGCTGCTGATCGTCTGCACGGCCTATCTGGTGGATGGCTCCTTCAGCCCGTTCCTGTATTTCCGGTTTTAAGGGGGCTGCAGTATGAAAAATCGAATTTGCGCGATCACCGTGGCGGCCGTCTGGGCGGTGCTGGCTGTGTGGGCATGGCTGGCGCCCAGCCGGGACATTTCCGTCGCGGAGCGCCGCCAGCTGGCGCAGAAGCCCGCCATTCAGGGGAAAAAACTGCTGGACGGCAGCTTCATGACGGATTTTGAGGACGCCAGTCTGGATCAGTTCCCCCTGCGGGATACTTTCCGCGAGGCGAAATCCCTGTTCCACCGCTTCGTCCTGCGGCAAAGCGACAAAAGCGGCATTTATATCTCCCAAGGCTATGCTGCGGCACAGGAATATCCCCTGAGCGAAGCCTCGGTCAACCACGCGCTGGAGCGGTTCAGCAGCGTATACGAAACCTATCTTTCCTCCACCGATTCCCAAATTTATCTTGCCATCGTCCCGGACAAAGGCTACTATCTGGCGCAGTCCGCCGGGCAGCTGTCCCTGGACTATGACCGGCTCTTTGCCATGGTGGAGGACGGGATGCCGTGGGCGGCTCCCGTGAGTCTGGCGGACAGCCTGTCCATTCAGGACTATTACCGCACCGATACCCATTGGCGGCAGGAGCGGCTGCTCCCGGCGGCGCAGACGCTGTGTCAGGCGCTGGGGGTGTCCTCTCCCCGGCAGGAGGATTACACCGTCACCCCGCTGGAAAAGCCCTTCTACGGCGTGTACTACGGTCAGGCGGCGCTGCCTATGCAGCCGGACACCATGTACCTGCTGAAAAGCGACCTGCTGGGCGACTGCCGGGTGTACGACTACGAAACGGGAGAAACCACCGCTGTCTACGACATGACCAAGCTGGACAGCAAAGACCTGTACGACGTGTATCTCTCCGGTGCCCGGAGTCTGCTGACCATCGAAAACCCCAACGCGGCCACCGGCCGGGAGCTGATTGTATTCCGGGATTCCTTCGGAAGCAGCATGGTTCCGCTGCTGGTAAACGACTACGCCAAGGTGACGCTGGTAGACCTTCGGTACATCCGAAGCGACTATCTGGGGCAGTTTCTGGACTTTCACGGTCAGGACGTGCTGTTCCTCTACAGCACGCTGCTGCTGAACAACAGCGCGGCAATCAAATAAAGCATCAAGGGCGCTCCGATGAAAGCGGAGCGCCCTTGATGCAAAAAAAGTCCACTGTAATCTTGCGACTACAGTGGACCTGGCAGAGGATGAGGGATTCGAACCCCCGCAAACGGAGTCAGAGTCCGGTGTGCTACCGTTACACAAATCCTCTATATAATACCTGGTGGAGACAACAGGACTCGAACCTGTGACCTCATGCGTGTGAAGCATGCGCTCTAACCAGCTGAGCTATGCCTCCATACCGAAGCAGAGCTTATTATACCACGTTTTTCCGGAAAGTCAACCACTTTTTCCGGAATTTCCTTTTTTCTTTTTGCGCCCCGCCCTGAAAAGGACGGGGCGCATGAGGCTTGTTTACCTGTATGGCTGCACGTATCGTTCATGGCTCAGACTTTGTGGTCGCGCGTGGGCACCGGAGACAAGGCCGAGCATGGCGTAGATCGTAACCACCGAAGAACCGCCGTAGCTGATCAACGGCAGGGTCAGACCGATAACGGGCATGACGCCGATGCACATGCCGGTGTTGATCATCACCTGGAACATCAGCGCCGACGCGGCGCCGTAGCATACCAGCCGGCGCATATAATCCTGACAGTGCATGCCCACATAGATGCACCGGGCGATGATGGCCATTTCCATAATCATGATCGCAAGGCACCCCACGAAGCCCAGCTCCTCGCCCATGGACGAGAAAATATAGTCCGTGTGCTGGGCGAACAGGCTGCCGCTCTGGGTACGGTTGCCGTTGAACAGTCCCTGTCCCGTCAGGCCGCCGCCGGTGAGGGAGCGCAGGTTCATCATGGAGTGGTAGCGCTCGTTGATGCCCGTGGGGTCGATGGTGTCGTCAAACAGGATCAGGAACCGGTTCTGCTGGTACTCGCCGAGGAACTGCCACAGGATCGGGAACGCCGCCGCGATCAGACCGATGGCCAAAGCAAACCACCACAGGCTGACGCCGCCGCCGAAGGCCATACCGATGAAGATAAACACGAAGATCAGGGAAACGCCCGCGTCGCCGGACAGCACCATGTTCAGTCCCACCAGCAGTCCCAGATGAAGGCACATGTGCATAATAGACGGCAGGCTGGATATTCGGTTCTGGTGCGCCGACATGACCGAGGCCATAATAACGACATAGGTAATCTTGCAGACCTCGGCGGGCTGAACGCTGATAAAGCCCAGGTTGATCCAGCTTCGGTTACCAGAGCCGTGGTCGGTTCCCAGGGGGCTTATCAGCATGAGAAGCAGCGCACAGTTGAAAGCCACCATCACCATCCGGTGTTCCGAGAGAAAGTCCAGATCAATGGAGGACACCAGCGCGTACATCATGACGCCCAGACCGGTAGCCGCCAGCTGAATGATAATATATTTGAGATTGCCGCCAAACTTGTCGGCGGAAGTGGCGCTGGCAATAAAAACGCAGCCAAAGCCGGACACGATCAGGCACAGGATCAGCAGAAATATGTCGCCTTTTTTCCAGAAGTCCTTTAATTCATCCAAAAACCGGCTCAAACAACCGCCTCCTTTCCGCTATGGTTTTTCATTATACCATTCTTCCGGGGAAAAGTAAATAGACGAAATGTGAACGTGCCTTTAACATTGCCGGGGGGCGGGGTATAGGGGCCTTCCAAAACGGGCAGAATCCATAAAACCCGGCAAAAAAAATGTTATGTCTGATATTACATCCGGTTTTACTTGACAAAATGGGAAAATGGTATTATTCTAAAAGAGAATCTGCAAGAATTGGAAACGTTTCAATTTTCCGAAACTGCCGTTTTTCCACCGCTGCAGGGGTGTCTTCCCCCGGAGTTCCTCCGGAGAACCCACGCTCAGACGGATACCGGCAAAAAGTTTCCTGTTTGCCGTTTTCGGGTCGGTTTCAACTGGACATGCTGATCGGAATATGATATACTATCAAAAGTCTGTCTAGAAGGAACCGTATCAATAAGCCATGGCGGCGCGCCCGCTTTAAGAATGGAGAGCTAACATGAACAACAACTGTCTGAACATCCTGAAATGGACGGAGGCACAGCTCAAGTACACCTACGACGTTTCTTTGCAGGAGGCGACCCCTCAGGAGCTGCATGAAGCGCTGGGTCAGGCTGTTATGATGGCCATTTCCGACGATTGGAGCCATTCCAAGAAGACCCGTATGCCCAATCGCAAGGCGTATTACATCTCTGCCGAGTACCTGATCGGCCGTCTGGTGTATTCCAACCTGTTTAATCTGGGAATTCTGGACGAGATGAAGGAGCTGTTTGCCGAGCACGGGGTCGATCTGGCGGTTCTCGAGGACATCGAGGACGACGCTCTGGGCAACGGCGGTCTTGGCCGTCTGGCGGCCTGCTTCCTGGACAGCGCCGCTTCCACGGACATTCCCCTGTCCGGCTACGGCCTGCGCTACAAGTTCGGTCTGTTCAAGCAGAGCTTTGACGCCGACGGCAGTCAGGTGGAGAACGCCGACGACTGGACTAAGTTCGGCGACCCCTGGTCCTTCCGCCGCTATAACCACACCGTGAAGGTCAAGTTCCCCGACCATACCGTTCTGGCCGTTCCCTACGACGTTCCCGTCATCGGCTACGGCACCGAGAACGTGGGCACACTGCGCCTGTGGCAGTGCGAGGCCGAGGAGGAGCTGGACTTCAACGCCTTCAACAATCAGGACTATCTGCGGGCGCTGGACGCCAAGAACAAGGCCGAGGACATCACCCGCGTCCTGTACCCCAACGACTCCACCTGGGAGGGCAAGCGCCTGCGCATCAAGCAGCAGTATGTGCTGTCGTCTGCGTCCCTGCAGGATATGCTGCGCACCTTCAAAATTGCCCATGGCGATGATCTGAGCCGCTTTGCCGAGTTCTACGCGGTGCAGCTCAACGACACCCATCCCGCCATGTCCATCCCCGAGCTGATCCGCCTGCTGATGCTGGAGGGCATGAGCTTTGACGACGCCTTCAATGTCGCTCAGAAGACCTTCTCCTACACCAACCACACCGTCATGGGCGAGGCACTGGAAAAGTGGCCGCTGGATCTGATGCGCAGCGTGGTTCCCGAGATCGTGGACATCATCTGCCGCATTGACCAGAAGCTCAAGTGGGAGCATCCGGGTCTGTTCATTGTGAAAGACAACACCGCCCACATGGCGAACCTGTCCATTTACGTCGGCTCCTATATCAACGGCGTGGCGGAGATCCACACCCAGATTCTGAAGGACGACTGCTTCAAGGACTGGTACTACGCCTTCCCCGAGCGGTTCCAGAATAAGACCAACGGCATCACCCCCCGCCGCTGGCTGGGTCTGTGCAACCCCGAGCTGACCGCCATGCTGCGGGAAAAGGTGGGCGGCGACTTCCTGAAGAACCTCGACCTCATCGGTGAGCTGAAAGATCAGATCTACGACGAGACCGTGGTGGAGTTCAACGCCATCAAGCACCTGAAGAAGGAGCAGCTGTGCGCCGTCATCGCCAAACACGAGGGCGTGACACTGAACCCCGACTTCATCTTCGACGTGCAGGTCAAGCGTCTGCACGAGTACAAGCGCCAGCTGATGAACATTCTGTCTATTGTGGACATCTACTTCCGCCTGAAGGAGGGCCGTCTGCCGGACTTCCATCCCACGGTTTACCTCTTCGGCGCCAAGTCCGCCCCCGGCTACGCCCGTGCCAAGGCCATCATCCGCTATATCAACCGGGTCGCGAAGATGATTAACAGCGATCCCGCCGTGGCGGATAAGCTGAAGGTGGTATTCGTTCAGAACTACAACTGCTCCTACGCCGAGCATATCATCCCCGCCGCCGACATTTCCGAGCAGATTTCCCCTGCCGGTACGGAAGCCTCCGGCACCGGCAACATGAAGCTGATGCTCAACGGCGCCGTAACGCTGGGTACGCTGGACGGCGCCAATGTGGAGATCGCGCAGGAGGCCGGCCGGGAGAACGAGTATATCTTCGGCCACACCGTGGATGAGATCAACGCCGCCAAGCCCACCTACCACGCCCGGAGCATTTACGACTCCAACGCCGACCTGCGCCGCGCCATCAACACCTTGGTGGACGGCACCGTCCCCACGGACGACGCCCAGAAGGAGCTGTTCCATTCTCTGCTGGACGGCACCGACTGGCATCAGGCCGACCATTACTTCCTGCTGCTGGACTACGCTTCCTACTTTGACACCAAACTCCAGGCCAACCGGGACTATGCCGACCGCATTGCTTTCGGCCGCAAGTGCCTGATGAACGTGGCCTCCGCCGCGAAATTCTCCTCCGATCGCACCATCCGCCAGTACGCCGAGGAGATCTGGCACATCAAGCCCACCGAGTATTAAGATTGATTCAAAACACGCCCGATTCTGCAAAGAACCGGGCGCGTTTTCGTATTCAAAAAAGTCAAAACCTTGCACTGCGCGGCGAATTGTGGTATAGTATGGTCAAAGAACCCCGCCGGTTTCCCGGGGCATCACGTGAATCTTGGAGGTGCAGACATGAAAGTTCAATTCATCGGCGCGACCCATGAGGTCACTGGCAGCTGTACGCTGCTGGAAGTGAACGGCCGGTACTATCTGGTGGACTGCGGTATGGAGCAGGGGGAGGACATTTTCCAGAATGTCCCGCTGCCCGTCCCGGCGAATGCCATCGAAGCGGTGTTCCTGACCCACGCCCATATCGACCATTCCGGTATGCTCCCCAAGCTGTGCAAGGACGGGTTCCGGGGGCAGATCTACGCCACGGAGGCCACCTGCAATCTTTGCCGCATCATGCTGATGGACTCGGCGCACATTCAGGAATCGGAAGCCCAGTGGCGCACCCGCAAGGCCGAGCGCGCCGGGGAACGGGCCGTGGAGCCGGTATACGACACCAACGACGCGGCGGCGGCTCTCCGGCTGCTCCGCCCCTGCCAGTATAACGCCGCCGTTCAGGCCGCGGAGGGCATTATCATCCGCATGACGGACATCGGCCATCTGCTGGGTTCCGCCGCCATCGAAATGTGGCTGACGGAGGGGCAGCAGACCCGGAAGATCGTGTTCAGCGGCGACGTGGGCAACGTCAATCAGCCCCTGCTCCGCGACCCCCAGCCTGTTGCGGAGACGGAATATCTGGTCATCGAATCCACCTACGGCGACCGCCTGCACCCCAAGGAGCGGGGCGACGTGGTGGGCGAGCTGGCCGCCTGCATCCAGCAGGCGCTGGACCGGGGCGGCAATCTGGTCATCCCCGCCTTCGCCGTGGGGCGGACGCAGGAAATGCTCTATGCCATCCGGGAGATCAAGCAGCGGGGGCTGGTGACGGGACACGACCATTTCCCGGTGTACGTGGACTCCCCTCTGGCCGTGGAAGCGACGGGAATTTTCCTGCAATGCGACCCCACGGACTTTGACGACGAGACCCGGGCCATTCTGAAACAGGGCGTCAACCCCATCTGGTTTGACGGATTGAAGCTGGCCGTTTCCTCCGACGAATCCAAGCTCATCAATACCGACCCCCAGCCCAAGGTCATTCTCTCCGCCAGCGGCATGTGCGAGGCGGGCAGAATCCGCCACCATCTGAAACACAACCTGTGGCGCAAGGAAAGCGTCATCCTGTTCGTGGGCTATCAGGCGGAGGGTTCTCTCGGCTGGAAGCTGGAAAACGGCGCGAAGTCCGTGAAGCTCTTCGGCGAGGACATCGCGGTGAACGCGGAGATCGCCATGCTCCACGGCACCTCCGGCCACGCGGACAAAGAGGGACTGCTGAACTGGCTGGCAGGCTTCCGGGAAAAGCCCAAGATGGTGTTCGTGAACCACGGCGACGACAGCAGCTGCAAAGCCTTCTGCGCGACCCTGAAATCCATGGGCTACCATGCCGACGCTCCCTACAGCGGCACGGAATACGACCTGATCACCGGCAAGCTCACGACCTACACCGAGGGCGTGAAGATCGACCGGGCGGCCGTCTTCAAGGGCACCCAGCGTGCGAAGCAGATTTACGAGGACATGGTCGCGGCGGCGGAAGCGCTTCTTGCGCTGGTCAAGACCCGCCGCGGGAACACCAACAAAGACAACGCCAAGCTCACGGGACAGATTGTCAGTCTGATCGAAAAGTGGAAGAAATAAGACAGCAAAACGCCCGACAGGAAATAGATTCCTGCCGGGCGCTTTTCACACTTTTCTGCTTACTTTAGACTGTATTTCACCGCATACGCCTTGTATTCGTCGTCAAAATTCTCGTTCTCCATCCGGGCGGAGCGGATGGCCTCGTGGGTGTTCATGTTGTGGTGGTGCAGGTCGATGATGCACCCGGCGATGTTGGAGCAGTGGTCACCCACCCGTTCCAGCGCGGTCAGCAAGTCAGACCAGACAAATCCGGACTCAATGCTGCAGCTGCCCTGCTGCATCCGCAGAATGTGGTGGATGCGCATTTTCTCTTTCAGATCGTCAATGACCTGTTCCAGCGGCTCCACCCGGTAGGCCTTTTCCAGATCGTCGTCCCGGAACGCCTGGAAGGTCATGTCCACGATTTCCTCCACAGCCCGCAGCAGAACGTTCAGCTCATGGCGGGCGGCGTCGGACAGCGCCAGATTCTTGCTTTTCAGTTCTTCGGCGGACTCTACCAGATTCAGAGCGTGGTCTCCGATGCGCTCAAAATCGCTGAGGGCTTTGAGCAGCATGGCGGCCTCGCTACTGTCGTTTTCGCTGATCTTCAGGGCGCTGAGCTTGACAAGATAGGTGCCAAGGATATCCTCATAATGGTCGGTTTTGCTCTCCCCCTCCCGCACAGCCTGGGCAAGCTCCGGCGTGTAGTTCTGGAGGGCTGCGGCGGCATCCCGCAGGGTCACGGCAGCCACATCCGCCATTTCATTGGTGACCACACGGCAGCGCTCCAGCGCGATGGAGGGCGTGGTCAGCAGGCGTTCGTCCAGCTCACAGACCGCTTCCGGCTGCTTCCCGTCGGGGACGATCCTGCACACCAGCTTTTCCAGCAGACCTGCCGCGGGCAGCATCAGGGTTGTGCAGATGACGTTGAACACCGTGTGGCAGATGGCGATGCCCAGGTAGGTGGCGCTCTCTCCCAGAATAGCGGGGGAGAACAGGGTGTCCGCCAGCACAAAGAGGGCCAGGCACACAATGGTGCCGATGATGTTGAACATCAGATGCACCACCGCCGCCCGCCGGGCGTTTTTGGTGGTGCCAACGCTGGACAGCAGCGCGGTGACGCAGGTGCCGATGTTCTGACCCATGATAATGGGGATGGCTGCGGCATAGGTCACGGAGCCGGTGGAGGACAGGGCCTGCAAAATGCCCACGGAGGCCGACGAGGACTGGATGATTCCGGTGAGCACCGCGCCCACGAGAACGCCCAGAATGGGGTTCGTGAACATCAGAAACATCTGCTGGAATTCCGGCACATTTTTCAGGCTGCTGACCGCGCCGGACATGGTCTCCATGCCGAACATCAGGGTCGCAAACCCCAGAAAGATCATGCCGGTGTCCTTCTTCTTGCCGTCCTTCATGAACATGTAGTACACAATGCCCACCAGCGCAAGAATGGGGGTAAAGGAGCTGGGCTTCAGCAGCCGGACGAAGACGTTCCCGCTTTCAATGCCGCTGAGGCTCAGAATCCAGGCGGTAACGGTGGTGCCAACGTTCGCGCCCATGATGACGTTGATGGCCTGTCCCAGCGTCAGAAGCCCGGAGTTGACAAAGCCGACCACCATGACCGTGGTAGCAGAGGAGGACTGAATGACGCCCGTGACGGCCAGACCCGTCAGGAAGCCCAGCATCCGGTTGGTGGTGAGCTTCCCCAGAAGCACCCGCAAGGAGGAACCCGCCCGCCGTTCCAGCGCGTCTCCCATCAGGTTCATGCCGAACAGGAACAGGCACAACCCGCCGATCATGGTCAGAACGTTGAAAATATCCATGGATTTTGACCTCTCACATCTTAAATTATTTCATATTTCAATTTTATCAGCACAAGGTCAAATCCATTATCAGAAAAATGTAAAATCTGCGTAAATCCGGCAGAAAATATGGGAGGGGCGCCGCCCCTCCCATTCATTCTACTTCTTCTCTATAGGAAACCGCACCGTGACAATCGTCCCCTTGCCGACGGTGCTGTCCAGCTCGATGGCCGCGCCCAGAATCAGCGCCGCGTGCTTGACGATGGACAGTCCCAGACCGGTGCCGCCAATCTCCTTGGAGTGGCTCTTGTCCACCCGGTAAAACCGCTCGAATACCCGCTCCTGATGCTCCGGGCTGATGCCGATGCCGGTGTCCGTCACCGTGAGAACGGCCTGATTTTTTTCCTGCCCGAGCCGCACAATGACCAGCCCGCCGTCCTTATTGTACTTGACGGCGTTGTCCATGAGGTTGAACACGATCCCGGAAACCAGCTGGGGAATCCCCTGAATCACGGTTTTCGTCCCTTCCAGCCGGATGCTGACGTTTTTCAGCTCCGCCGGGGCGGTCAGCTCCTGCATGGCGGACTTCGCCGTTTCGTACAGATCGATGGACGCCCACTGCATATCCGCCGCACCCTCGTCCAGCCGGGACAGGCGCAGGGTATCCTCCACCAGATCGATCATGCGCTGGGCTTCGCTGTAGATTTTCTCCGCAAAGTGCCGGGTGTCCTCCGGAGGAACCAGCCCGTCCTTCATCAGCTCGGCGTAGCCGGAAATGGCATGGAGCGGGGTTTTCAGCTCATGGGAAACGTTGGCGGTAAATTCCCGTCGGAGGGCTTCCGCCTTCTGCTTCTGGGTCACGTCAAACAGCAGCAGCACCACGCCGAAAACCGCCCCGTCGGATCTGACCGGACTTGCGGCGGCGAGATATTCCCCGTCGGTCAGGGCGACATTTTCCTCCGCCTTTTCCCCGGTGAGGGCTTTCTCCACCAGTGCGGAAATGGCAGCGTTCCGGTTGGCGACGCCAAAATCCGCCCCTAAGCAGTTGGGGGTGATTTCCAGCAGCCGCGTGGCGGCGGGGTTGATGCTCAGCACCGTGCCGCTGCTGTTCATCAGCACCAGTCCCTCGCTCAAGGAACGGGTGACGGTGTTGAATTCCTTCTGCTTCTGCCGCAGTTCCTGGGACTGCGCCCGAAGCTGAACCTGCTGGGAGTCCAGCCGCCGCAGAAGGGGCTGAATTTCGACGTACTCCCGGTTGGACATGGGGTCGTCCAGATTCAGCTCGTTCAGCGGCGCCACAATGTTTTTCGTCAGCTGCCCGGCAAGAAGCGCCGACAGGGCGACGGCAATACCGATGACCAGAATGATCGGCTTCACCACCCCCAGCACCAGATGGGGCACCGTGTTCTGCGCCGCGGAAAGGCGAAGCACCGTGCCGTCACTCAATCGCTGCGCCGTGTAAATATACCGCTCCATCAGCGTGTCGGAATAGCGGAAGCTGGTACCGGAACCGGTGGCCAGCGCGGCCCTTACCTCTTCCCGCTCCAGATGATTCTCCATCACGCCGGAATCGGAACGGCTGTCATACAGCACCGTGCCGTCGGCGGCGATCCATGTGATGCGGCGGTCTGAGGTATCGAGATCGTCAAAATAGGAAACCCCTTCCGTTTCCAGCGCGTGGGCGACCAAAGCCGTCTGCAATCGCAGCTGCTCCGCCTGAACGTCGGAAAAGTAGGTGTACAGCGCCCCCAGAATCAGCACCACCGCTGCCAGCAGCACCGCCAGCGACGCCAGAAAAATCGAGCGAAAAACCCGCTTCGTCATGGCCTACGCCTCCATCCGGTAGCCAACGCCCCGGACGGTGCGGATGTATTCGCCGCACTGCCCCAGCTTCGTGCGCAGGGTGCCGATGTGTACGTCCACCGTTCGGGTCTCCCCCACGTAGTCCGTGCTCCAGATCCGCTCCAGCAGCTGATCCCGGGTAAAGACCCGGCCGGGATGCTCCAGAAAGAGCTTCAGTAACTCAAATTCCTTCAGCGTCAGCTCCACCCGGGTATCCCCGGCGTAGACTGTATGGGACGCGGAATCCATTCGCAGATTCCCCATTTGCAGCAGTCCGGGAGCAGCCGCGGGAGCGGCCCGGCGCAGAACCGCCCGGATGCGGGACACCATCTCCATCATGCCGAAGGGCTTGGCGAGGTAATCGTCAGCCCCCAGATCCAGCCCCACTACCTTGTCGTACTCCGTCCCCCGGGCGGAAGCAATGATGACCGGGATGCGGGCGGTGGTGGGATTGCCCCGGAGGGCTTTGAGAATTTCAATGCCGTCCATTCCGGGCAGCATGATATCCAGCATAATGAGCTGGGGCTGGGCGTGGCTCAGCGCGTCGAACAGTCCCACACTGTCCCGGAAGCCCTCCGCCTCGAAGCCGGACGCCCGCAGGGCATACAGCATCAGCTCCCGGATGCTGTCGTCGTCCTCTACGCAGTAAATCACTCGGATTCCCCCAATACTTATCCTATCTCACTATTGATGGTACGATAAAACCGTAAGAATTACAATAGGCGCTTTGTAAAATCTATGTAAAGTGGCAAATTCTGTTCCCGGAAGCGAAAATTCCGGGGCGGAAATCCGCCCCGGAGTATCGTATCAGGCATTGAAAACATAGGTATCCAGCCGCCGGAAAGCCTCCTGCACCCGGCTCAGGGGCAGCGCGAGGTTCATGCGGATGTGGGTCTGACCGTGGAACGCCCGTCCGTCCTGCCAGATCACGCCCACGTCCCATCCGGCGGCAAGCAGCTCGTCCATGGTCTTGCCGTGGGCTGCCAGCCATTTTTCGCAGTCCAGGAACAGCATGTACGTTCCCTGAGGGCGGCTGACATCCACGCCGTCAAAGTGCTTCGCGATGTAATCACAGGCAAAATCCACGTTGCCGGTGATGACCTGCCGCAGCTCCTCCACCCACTCATAGCCCTCGGGCCTGTAAGCGCCCAGCAGGGCGTGCATGCTCATGACGTTCATGGCGTTGTAGTGGCTGAGAGAGCCCTCTTTGTCACAGCGGTCGCGGAGCCAGCTGTTGTAGATGATATGGTAGCTGCCCACCAGTCCCGCCAGATTGAAGGTCTTGGAGGGAGCGTACAGCGCCACGGTGCGCATTTTCGCGTCCTCGCTGACGGACTGGGTGGGGATGTGGCAATATCCGGTCAGCAGAATGTCGCTCCAGATCTCGTCGGAAACCACCATGACGTCGTACTTTTTGTACAGCGCCATGGCCTGCTCGATCTCCCAGCGCTCCCAGACCCGGCCGCATGGGTTGTGGGGGGAACAGAAAATGGCGGCGTGGATGTGATTTTCCACGATCTTCTTTTCCATGTCGGCAAAATCCATCCGCCAGACGCCCTGCTCGTCCTTTGTCAGCGGAGAGTGGACAATGTGATAGCCATTGTCCGTCAGGCAGTGGGTAAAGCCAATGTAGGTCGGGCTGTGAAGCAGCACGTTGTCCCCTTTGGAGCACAGAACGTTCAGCGCGGAGATCACGCCGCCCAGCACGCCGTTTTCGTAGCCGATGTGTTCGCTCTTCAGCCCGGTAACGCCGTTATGGCGCTCCTGCCAGCGGATAATGGAATCGTAATATTCCGCAGGGGGGTCAAAATAGCCGAAGGCCGGATGCTCCACCCGTTCGATCATGGCCTGTTGAACGGTGGGAACCACGGGGAAATTCATATCCGCCACCCACATTGGGATCACGTCGAATCCCTCCCGGGGCGCGGGATAGGGAGAACCGGGCGCGCCCACGGCGTCAATGGCGACGGCGTCCTTTCCCCGGCGATCCAGAATGGAAGTAAAGTCGTATTTCATTGTGTTTCTCCTTTGTATGCGCTTGCTCAGCCGGGAATACCGGCTGCAAAAATACCACGAAAAACAGCGGCCGCACAGCCGCCGAACAGAATTATTATAACAGCCTTCCCTCCCTTTGTCAATCCGCGGCCGCCCATGTCGAAGGGAATTCTGTGTTTTCCACAGCTGCGAGTTGGTAATATTGTCTAATTTTCCGTCTTGAACAGCAGATATATTTATGCTATCTTATAAATACAAAGAGGTGATACCGATGTACAGGTAAATCCTTGAAGGCTCTGAATCAGAACGGAGCCAATGCAGGCGGGCAGGGAGGTCCCCGGCGATTCCGACTTATAAGCGCGTCTCGCGGAAGAGACAGACAGAGAATGGATAAGGTATCGGAACAGAAAAACGGATCGCATACGCCCGTCAATCCGCAGAAAGAGAGGTTAACCAACAGATGTTAGATAATAAGAGCGAACAGAAATGACCCTTGGCTGCAAAAAACGCGCCGATCACAAGGCATGGCAGTCAAGGGTCATTTCATTTCTTTCCGCGCCCGGTGGGGGCGCTTTTTTGCTGCCCGGATTGACAATTCCGGCGAAAACGTGGTATCATAATTTTATTCGGAATGCCATTTACAGGAGTGCCTATGCGGATACGACCGAAAACCATCGCCGGGCTGACCGGGAATCAGCTGAAGCTTCTGGCCCTGATCGCCATGACCTGCGACCATGTGGGATTGCAGCTGCTGCCCCAATTTATCATTCTGCGGATCATCGGACGGCTGGCCGCACCCCTTTTTGCCTGCATGGTCGCCGAGGGCTGCCGCTATACCCACGACCGGGGGCGGTATCTGGGTCGGCTCCTGGGCATGGCCGCGCTGTGCCAGATCGCCTATTTTGCCGCCATGCGCTCGCTCTACCAGTGCATTTTCGTGACCTTTTCCCTCTCCGTCTGTCTGATATACGCACTGGATAACGCCGTCCGCCGCCGGACTACCGTGTCGGTGCTGTCGGCTGCTGCCGCCGTTGCCGCCGTGGTTTTCGTCACCGAGGGCTTGCCCCGGATTCTGATTCACACGGATTTCGACGTGGATTATGGCCTTTGGGGCGTGATGCTGCCGGCTTTGGTGTATTTTGGCAGGGGAAAATGGGGAAAACTGGCGCTGTTCGCCGTCGGTGTCGGTCTGCTGGGTCTGCATTACGGCGGGACGCAGTGGTGGGGGCTTCTGAGCGTTCCCCTTCTGGCGCTGTACAACGGCAAAAAAGGCACATGGAATATCGGCCCGCTGTTTTACTGGTATTACCCCGCCCATTTGGTCGTGATTTACGGCCTGAGCCTGCTTCTGACACACGCCGCCGGATAACGTATCGACCGGGGAACCATCCCCGATATATAAGGAGGAAATGATATGCGTAAAGATTTTGGTTCCAAGCCCATGCTGTACCCCATGCCGGTGCTGATCATCGGCACCTACGGCGAGGACGGAACGCCCAACGCCATGAACGCCGCATGGGGCGGCATCGTGGACACGAATCTCATCGGCATCTGTCTTGCGGACCACAAGACCACCCGGAACATCTTCGCCCGGAAAGCCTTCACCGTCTCCATGGCGGACGCGGAAAACATGGTGGCTGCGGACTACGTGGGCATCGTGTCCGGCGATAAGGTTCCCGATAAGGTCGCCCGTGCAGGCTGGCACACCAGCAAGAGCCGTCTCGTGGACGCTCCCATCATCGACGAACTGCCCATGACGCTGGAATGTTCCTTCGTCAGCTACGACGAGGGCACCGGGCTACTCATTGGCCGGATCGAAAACGTCAGCGCCGAGGAATCCATTCTCACCGACGGCAAGATCGACCTGAATAAGTTCCACCCCATCACTTTCGACCCCTGCGGCAACGGCTACTATCCCCTTGGCGAAAAGCTGGGCGACGCATTCCAGGAAGGCAAAAAGCTGAAATAATTTCGAGGGCATGACGACCCCCACGCAAACACAAAGCCCTCTCAGTCACCTTCGGTGACAGCTCTCCCAGAGGGAGAGCCAAGTTGACACGAGAAATGGAGCGTATCGGTAACGATACGCTCCATTCACTGTTTTTATCAATATTTCCGCCAGGTCGAGGGCATCAGCAGGATCAGCATGGGGAACAGCTCCAGCCGCCCGAACAGCATATCCGCCGTCAGGACGATCTTCGCCAGCGGCGAAAAGGCCGCGAAGCAGCCCGTGGGGCCGACCAGTCCCAGACCGGGGCCAATGTTGTTCAGCGTCGCCAACACGGCGGTGAAAGTGGTGACAAAATCCAGATTGTCCAGCGCCACCAGCAGCACGGACACCAGCGTCACCAGAAAATACAGGGTCATGTAGCTCTGAACGCCCTGAACCGTCTCCCGGCTGACGGGCTTTCCGTCCACCGTCAGCACCCGCACGGAGCGGGGATGGAGCAGCTTGCGCAGCTCCGAGCCGAGGGCTTTGCACAGAATCACCAGCCGGGAAACCTTCACGCCGCCGCCGGTAGACCCGGCGCAGGCGCCGACGATCATCAGCAGCACCAGAATACACCGGCTGAGCTGGGGCCACAGATCAAAATCCGTGGTGCTGAAGCCCGTGGTGGTAATGACGGACGAGACGGCGAAAAAAGCGTGGTGGAACGCGTCAAACGCCGTGGGGAACATCCCCAGAATGTTGAGGGTAATAATCAGCGTGCTCCCGGCGATGATGGCAAAATACGCCCGCACCTCGGTATTCCGCCATGCCATGGCATATTTTTTCATCAGCAGGAAAAAGTAAACGTTGAAGTTCACGCCGAACAGCGCCATGAACACGGAGACCACGCCCTGAAGGTAGTAGCTGTTATAGTAGCCCATGGAGCTGTTCTTGATGCCGAAGCCGCCGGTGCCGGCGGTGCCGAAGGCGGTACACAGGCTGTCAAACAGGGGCATTCCCCCGATAAGCAGCAGCACCACCTCCACCGCCGTCATGACGATGTAAATACCGTAAAGAATGGCGGCGGATTTGCGCATATTGGGCACCATCTTGCTCACGGTGGGGCCGGGGCTTTCCGCCCGGAGCAGGTGGTTGGCCTGTCCGCCCATGTTCACCAGCGACAGCATGAACACCAGAATGCCCATGCCCCCCAACCAGTGGGTGAAGCTGCGCCAGAAGAGCATCCCGTTGTCCAGCGCCTCCACGTTGGTCAGGATGCTGGCGCCGGTGGTGGTAAAGCCGGAAACCGTCTCAAACACGGCGTCTAAGTAGCTGGGGATCTGCCCGGACAGGGTAAAGGGCGCCGCGCCGATCAGGGAAATGACCACCCATGCCAGCGCCGTAAAGACGAACCCTTCCCGGGCGTACATGTCCCGCTTGGCGGGCTTGAACCGGGTCAGCAGGAAGCCAAGCAGTCCCGCCGCGATCATGGTGTACAAAAAGTAAATGCCGGAGCTTTCCCCGTAGATCACGGCGACCGCCAGCGGCAGCACCAGAAACGCCGCCACGATCAGCAGGATCATGCCGAAAAGATAGCGAAGCAAGGGATAATTCATGTCCGTTCCCCCTTACCGCCGGGTGGTGAAGATATCGTTGAGGCTTCTCAGTCCGCTGTGGGCTGCGACCACGATCACGCTGTCCCCCACCTCGATGGTGTCGCTGCCGCGGGGGGTAATGGTCTTGCCGCCCCGGGAGATGCAGCCGATCAGCAGGCCGTCCTTCAGGTGCAGATCCTGCAATGGGATGCCGCAGAAATCGGCGCTGGCCGTGACCCGGAACTCCATCGCTTCGACCTTATTGCTGACGATCTTGCACAGCGTCTCCATGCTGGCATAAGCGTCGGAATTCTGCATGGCCCGGACGTAGCGCACCACGTTGTCCGCACAGATATTCCGGGGATAGAACACGGAATCCAGAGACAGGCTGGCCACCAGCGGCTCATAAGAGCTGCGGTTGACCTTGGTAATGACCTTGGCACGGGTCGTCCTCCCGGCAAACAGGGAAATGATGATGTTTTCTTCGTCAATGCCCGTCAGCGCCGCAATGGCATCCATGTGCTCGATGCCTTCCTCCTGTAACAGGTGCTGATCCGTACCGTCGCCGTGGAGGATCGTCGCCTCCGGCAGGAGCTGGCTCAGCTCCTCGCAGCGCTTCGCGTCCGATTCGATGATCTTCACGTCCATGCCAGTCGCCAGCAGCTGCCGGGCAAGATAATAGCCCATCCGTCCGCCGCCGATCAGCATGACCTGCCGCACCCGGGTCTTCGCCACGCCGACCTGCCGGAAAAACCGCTGTGCCTCCTGCGGACTTGCCACCACGGAGATCCGGTCCCCGGCCTTCAGCTGGAACTCACCGGAGGGGATAATGACGTCCCGCTCGCCCCGCTCCACCGCGCAGATCAGCACGTTGGCCCGGAACTTTCCGATGTCCTTCAGCGCCATGCCGTCCAGCGGGGAACCCGCCGTCACGCCGGTTTTGAGAATTTCCACATGCCCTCTGGCAAAGGTGTCGATCTTGATGGCCGAGGGGAACCGCAGTACCCGGGCCATTTCCGTGGCGCAGGCTTCCTCGGGGTTGATGGCCATACTGAGCCCCAGATCGTCCTTGATGAGGTTCAGCTCCTCCACGTACATGGGGTTGCGCACCCGGGCGATGGTGTGCCGCGCGCCCAGCTTCTTGCCGATGAGGCAGCACAGCAGGTTCAGCTCGTCCGCGCCGGTACAGGCAATGACGAGGTCTGCCTGATCCGCTCCTGCCTCCAGCTGAACCTCCCGGGAAGCGCCGTCGCCCTCCACGACCATCACGTCCAGCTCGTTGTTGGACTGATCCAGCCTGACCCCGGAGCGATCCACCAGCGTCACTTCATGCTTTTCCTTCGACAGCTGCTCAGCAAGGACACTGCCGATTTTTCCGTCGCCGATAATCATGATTTTCATAAATATCACCCACGTCTTTATCCATTTTGCCTTACTATATCACAAATCCCGATTGAATGCAACCGCGCGGGAAAATCTGTGCAGAATCTGAAGGGGGGGTCAATAAAATCTGTCATTTTCTGTATTTCCTTCCGGAAATTCACGCTAATACTCCAAAAAATATTGGCAAAGCTATGGTTGCGGAACAAAACCGCGAGAAAGCAAAAAGGAGAGAAAATGGTATGAAGAGCAACAATCAGATCAACATTCCCCAGGCTCGGGAAGCGATGGACAAGTTTAAGATGCAGGCTGCCAGCGAGGTTGGCGTGAACCTGACCAACGGTTACAACGGTCACCTGACCTCCCGCGAAGCCGGCTCCGTCGGCGGCCAGATGGTCAAGAAGATGTGGCCCGTACGAAGTGCGAGTTATCCCCGTCCGGCTCGTACCGCAATTGGGCATGAAGTCAATGTGCGGTACATAGCTTCGGTGACGATTTAGGAGGAATATGTGAACGGCACGCCGGAGCATCGGTTGAGGGACTAAGGCAAATAAATATGGCACAGCCCACCAGTCTGCAAGGATTGGTGGGCTGTATCTTTTTAATATTATCGTACACACAGGATTTCATCCATGCTTATTGGATACTCAAATTCCAGAGGATTCTAAGTATACGACATTTTCCATTAGCTTTAGCCATGGAGTTATTATGATTTCTTCTGTCTGCGAAATGAATGGAAGAATGTCCATCATGTCCTTCGGCTTTCTTTCGCTTAGTTCCTGCATTGTTTCCAAATCTGTAATAGCTGCATCCGCCCTCTTCAAATGTTCCAGGTAATCCAGCGGATAGTCTTTTATGATTCGGGCCGCCCTTGGAAGATCAACACACAGGCAGGCCATAAACCGAAAGAGCTTCCGCGTGTCCGCGCATATTTGAGCGATATTTTCTTTGGAAACATCCGAGTTGGTCACTACAGTTAAGCACAGCTTTTGGGTCTGCTGACAAATCTGATAATGTTCATTGAGAGATTCCCATTCTTCACGGCTTGCATTCATTTCATTATTGCGCACATTTGCCAGTATATAAAATACAATCCCCGTAATGCACCCTGCACAGATGCTTGTCAGCAAGGCAGATACTGCAGGTAACGAGCAGAACAGGCAAATCGATAAAACTCCAAACACAATCGTAATAATAGAAATATAAAGGATCATGCGATAATGGGGATACCTTTTGCATTGTACACACATATTCTTGATTTTGTCAGTTAGAAGATGCCGTTCTTTTTTTGCCAAAACTTTTTCCTCCTGCATTCTAATGAATCCACGCGAGGTGCTTTCTTCGTCACTTTACGATTTCAGCTTATACGTCCGGTTCCGATTTCCGCCCTCCGCCACGACCACGCCTTCCGAAATCAGCTCAGACAGCAGCTTCTTCACGCGCGTGCTTTTTACATCGAGAAGCTCCGCAATATCCGCACTTTTTGCCGAGGCATGGTCCGTTAGGTACAGAATAATTTCATTTTTCTGCTTGACAGTTTTTATCGTCTCTTTTTTATCGCCTCTTTTTATCGCCTCTTTTTTATCGTCTCTTTTTTGCAGTGATAAACAAAGCACCGTTCGATCCGGCTCCGCGGATTCCGCAATGACGGGTTCTTCCCACCCCTGCTCTCGCCAAACCCGGAAAATATTGGGGATGCCGCTTCCGGCCCGTTCACCAATATCGATCAGGTTAAACATTTTCAGCATGGTTCCGTTTCTGGGATCAGACACGCCGCCGCTTTTCGCCGCGTCAATTTCAATACGGAAGCTGCCCGGATTGGACATGGTAATTTGATTCTTTCGCTTGATAATCACAAGTCCCTGCCGTCCATAATAATCCGCATTGACCAGGCAATTCGCCAGTGCCTCCCGGAGTGCCTGATGAACAGCCGTATCGTCCACCCGAACGCCGCCCTCCATTTTGAACGGCACCTTGATGTCTTGCGTCAGTTTGTTATACACCCGGAAATAGAAATCGTACACATTGCCGCTCCAATCTCCGGAAGAGGAAATAATTCGGTCTGTCCACCGAGTATCGGAATCGTATTGTTCCTGATAATCCAGGAAATACGTATTAAACTCCCGCACAATATCGTACTCGTTTCCGAACATCAGAAGCCCCGCAGAGGTGGGATGCTTTTTACCGTCAGCGCCAATCCCAACCGCACCCAATTTCATCAGGAAATCCTCATCCTCCAAGGCTTCCCAGACGTGGCCAGGGCGGGACAGGCGCATTCTTTGCCGGTAGCTGCGGATGCTTTCACTGTTGAAAACGGTCATATCCATTTCGTTCAGCACCAGCATATCCTGAGTCTTCACGGAAGCATCCCGCACCATAGCCTGGTATTCTTCCTTGGTGCAGCGGTAATCTCCCTCGCCGTTCCGGCGATAGGTGCATAACGGATTTCCGTCTACATAGACAGGTCGGTATGAACGCTCAGCACGAGGGACGTTAATGACTACGATATGGTTACCATCCACATCTTGAACAAAAACATCTTTGGAAGAAAGCACATTTACGCTGGTCTTGTTTGGGTTGTTGGCAATGTTCCAGAATTCTTTTATGAGCTTGTCCGGGTCAGGCAAGTCGATTGCATGAAAGGATTTATCCGGCATTTCTTCCACGCCCAGCAAAATGATTCCACCGTAGGTATTTGCAAAGGCAGAATATGTCTCCCAAATGCTCCTGGGTAGACCTCCCAGTGCTTTCTTCGCCTCAATACGGTTGTTCTCCCGGTACTGCTCTAATTTGGAAAAGTCAATCATAGTTCTCCCCCTTTGGTCTTCCACAGGAATCTGCGCTCTGTCCAAAATCGTTTTTCTAATCAGCTACATCATATCATATAGCAGCATTCGTATGCAATGGATTTTTCAAACATAGCAAATTCGGTCGGCGTCGAAACGAATTTTATTTATGGCCGACAGAGAAGCATTTTTCAAATGCGCAGCCAGAACAAAGTTCTGATCTTGGGGATTGGGGATTTTGCCCCAACAAGCAAATTGCGTCCGGGTAGCACCCGGACACTGCTTGCCAATATAGAATTGATCCATGGAGGTCTGTCAAAAATAAGTTTCCCTTTTGCTAGTTGATAATTTCAAATCCAGCATCTAGGACGGAAGTTGTCAACCTGATAGCCCGGTTTTCATAGGTGCAACGGATTTTCCATTTAGGTCATCTTCAATTGCGGTAAATCTCTCCCTTCCGATTTAGAGAGGCTTATAGCTCGTTCGCACGCTACACGGCTAAACTACCTTGAATAGCAAAATTGCATAACTGCGCCCTGAGAAATCATGCAATTGCTTTGGCCGGACTAAGTAGTCCGGCCGCCGGGGTTGAATACCGCGTTGTTGGACATTCAAAATATATCATAAATACGCTGGGCTTGGATTTTGTATAAGCAACCAACAGGTATAGCAAACAACAACGGTCCCAGGTTTACACACCAATGACCGTTGTTACTATAAAACACATCAAGTTATCTACGTTCGTTGATCGGACAATAATTCTCTTACAAATAGATAGTACTCGTTCATTTCCGTATCTTTTGGATTAATAAAATGGGCGTAATTAATTTTTCCTAGTAAATGATTCAAATAGTGTTGCCGCATCTCTCCAGTTTTTAGCAAATGAGAATCTAGCCCGTACTTCCGTATATAGTACACTTCCTGTCGAATTTTCTTTCGATCAGTTTTTGCTATTTGCATATGTGAATTGACAACAATACCCGTTACTTCCTGACGTGCGTTTCGACGTGCTATGCGGGTCTTTTCAGAATTGGCCAAGAAACCTTCTTCAAAAAGCCAATCACTTATTGTTTTGATAAGAGCATGCGGATCAAATGAACCCGAAAAGGTTAGATCATCGGCATAACGAGTATATCGTATATTGTTTTCTTTTGTATATAAAGCAACACGTTCATCGAAGTTTCTTAGCCTAAGGTTGGAAAGATAAGGACTCGTAGGAGCTCCTTGAGGAAGTGAATATTCGAAGCAGCATAGATGAGCTAGAAAGGATGACACGTCTTTCGTATAGCCAACATCGCAAAAAATACCAAATATGCTTTGTATTTTTATGGAAGGGAAAAAATCTTTTATATCCATAGATACGACAACAGACTGTCCTCTATGAAAACGCGCATTCTCCTTTACGCCTTTATTTTTTACAAATGCCTTTGCATAAGGACTAACAGGCATTTTTTCAAGAATATTTGTTAATATCCAATGTTGAGCACTCTTCAAATCCGGTAATGGCTCATCAATCATGCGTTCTCTTCCGTTCGATTTTGGGATACTAAAATGTCTATAAAAATGTTCTGGTGAATATGCCATACGGCAAACATATTCATGTTCAAGTCCGACCAGCATCGAAAAGTGAGCAGGAGATGCAATAATAGGGAGTCCGCACTTATGAAGTTTTCTACAATACGCTATATATTTTTTCGTGTATTCTTCCGATTTATTTTGCGCATTACATTCAGCTACAATAGCCTTTCTGAGAGCTCTCCATTCCATTTCAGTGTCCTTTCTGCTGCGTTTTAACTGTTTATAGACTGCATCACTAAAAAATTCCTCATAGCAGGGCGGAAAGTATCTAAAATACTTTTCGTCCTGCTATGATGAGCGTTTTGATGTAACAACATCAAAACGCGATTTGCATAGATTAGGGCGCTTTACTTCCAGCAAAGCGTCATAATCTATGCAGGGCTTGAAAGCATGTTCAAAAAGGATTGGCGACTCGCCAATCTTGTATTTTTACAAATACGTTCTGATGCAGTCTATAAACAGTTAAACTTTTTTCTTGGGCAAAATAATTTTAGAACTTGCTATAGGATCACGGTGATAACATACCTGTGGAAATATCCACTGAGATGATCCCAGCATTTTATTCGCTTTATAGTATTTACTAAGAATCTCCTTTCCGGATTCTGTTATCCTAATGCCATCCAAAGATGTCTCTATGTTTCCTTCCTTCACCTGTTCCTGTATAAGGTTAAAAATTTGAGATGGTGAAAATCCTCTCTGGCGCAATGGTGCCAAACTTCCTCCAGTAGACACAACCTTAAGCAAAATTAAAGTACTACTTAACATATCGTTCACCTCGGAAATGGTGGAGATTGATTTTTCTTGTTTTTCATCCAAAAAATAGGAAATGTATTATTGGGCGTCCGAATCATTTTTACAAGTCCTTCGGAATGAGCATAACCGAATGTATATTCGCTGCGCACTTTTATGGCTGCTTCTAGGGACTCCATAAGCGGTCGAAAAGAAGCATCCTTACCATCAGTCCTATCTGATATTGCTTTTCTCATTACTACACTAGAAAAAACTTGCACGCCATCCTGCCTAAGGAAATCCATCCCTTGTTGCATCGACACTAAGGCTATTATAAACATGTCACATTTGGAGATTCCATTCTCCAAGAAAAAACTTATGGCAGATGAAGCTGTTTCTCCACTTCCAACAAAGTCATCAACTAAACAGAATAATGAATCCTCTGAAAAATCGTGCGGGTTAAACTGCGCAGGACATTCTAACAGAGTTATATTTTGTGCAGAATATTTCTTTTGGAGATGTACAATATTGCCTTTAATAAAATAGAAGAGAACAACCGAGCTTTTTGCCTTTCCAAAATCCTCAGGAGGGAGCAGAGGGATAAAAACTATCGTTTTTCGAGTATCAGTTCCAATCTTCTTAATGAGCAAATCAAACGAGCGGACGAAGTACCTGATGTATTCGGTCTCTTGTACCCACAGGAACTCCTCGGACAAAGTAAACAACATCTCCTGCTGTTCTTCAGATAGGTTTCGCATTAAATTACAGAATCTATCAAAGTAGCACTCGTCCAAATCTCCATTCTGCGGCCATCCTTTTGACGAAAATAACTTTTGTATCCTACAGAGGGTCGCTATGGAGATATCTTTTTTTGCAGGAGCAGATCTATTTCTCATAACCCATTCTCCAAAGCTCTTCAGTGTAGTTATTATACGTGATGGACTTTCTATTTTCAAGGGTAATTTAATTGTGTATTTTTTAATCGTAAATTCCGGAACTGGCTTACACTATCACTGGCTTGTTCATCCTCTGAGCACTTTGCCTGAATCGGACAAACCGGTCCCTAAGTGAAATTCACTGGATGGAAACCCACACGGAGTATATAGTTGGAAGCACTCAAAACGGCATAAGACTCCGCGTCATTAATAATCCTGTCTGGCTTAAATTTCAAATGAGCATCGTTTTATTTCATTTTGTAATAGGCTGAGGATGGTTGAGTTCACTCGTTTGAATGAATTGCTCACAAGAAAAATCATTATAGCTGAAGGTAAAAAACGTAACAGAATCTATCGTTTGAAAATATAACAGTTCACATAGCGATATCCCAAAAGAATCCACGCAGTTCAAAATTTTCTTTTAGAGGGCATATCGGTCTGGAGAATGCTAATTGGGAAATTGCCAAAGTCTCCGAGGGGGGGCGATAAAGGAACCCCATTTTCATATGCAAACAAGCACAAGAGAATATTTTTTCAGAAGCGTGACGGTCAGATGTGCATATTTCTTATATTCTGCTTCTTCTTACCTCCAAACCACCTCTCCGCACCAAACTTCGTCCCCCTCCACCCCATACCGCCACATTCCACTCCATACATATTCCCCCGCCCCCAAGGGTGTCGTGAAATACGACACCCTTCCACTTTTCCCCAAGAAAAATTATCCATTTCCAACTATTTCCCGTATCTCTCTTGACAAATCACCTCTCTTTCTATATAATATATGAACATACGTTCTATTTCTATTAGGACAGCTGCCGGGAGCTCGCCTCAAAAGGCGACGTTTGCCTCCCCAGAATCGGTCTGCACCCGGCAAAAATTCAAAGGGTGTCGTGAAATGCGACTCCCTTTGCCACAAGGAGGGATTTCCAATTGCCGGTGATTCGGGCAACCAAGGATAAGGATTTTACCGTCATGAGCATCCACCATCTCCGGGATACCCGGCTTTCTCTCAAGGCCATTGGGCTATTTTCCATTGTTCTCAGTCTCCCGCCGGAGTGGAAGTTCTCCGTTGCCGGACTGGCTGCCATTACAAAGGATGGAATCACCTCCGTTCGAGGGGCGCTGAATGAACTGGAACAGAACGGCTATCTGACCCGGAAGCGGCTTCGTTCTCAAGAAGGGCGGTTGGAGGACAGCGAGTATACCTTCTTTGAGCTGCCGGAAGCGGGTTCACCGAATCCGGAAAAACCGGAGCAGGAAAAGCCTGATCTGGAGGCGCCTGCGTTGGAAAATCCTATATTGGGTTTGCTCAGGGAATATAATATAGAAAGAAGTAATATAGATTAAAAGAAATAAAGATTGAATAAAATACGAAAGAATAAAGGGGAGCTTCCGAGCAAACCGGCTCCCTCCAGACACACTGTGACCGATACATCACACCCCCTATTTTCCTGTACATGACAACTGAATATCGCAAACAGATTCTATCGCAGCCTGAGCGGCCCCGGTGATACCCTCAGGTTTCTGCTTAGCGCACAGGCGCATAAAGAGCTTTCATCCCGGGAAAACTAGGAAATGCACAGGGGGCTTACTATGGCAGAAAACAATGAAAACCATCCGAAACCAAACGAACAGACCATCCAGACCACGATTCAGCAGCTGTGGCTGACCTATTATAACGACACGCTCTACGCCAAGGGCCTGATTACGGAGGATCAGCGGAACCGTATGCGGATCAAAATCAAAAATCGGGCCACTTCCATGGAACGGTAGCTTGAAACCAAACGGGCGGCAATCCGGCGACGGGTTGCCGCTTTTTCCAGTCAATTTTGGGTTGTAATATTTCGCAATGTATGCTATCATAATTATAGAACATGATACAACGAACTTTAGAGGTACACCATGGATATACACAACATACGGCAGCTTCTCCGCACCAAGACCATTTATGACCTTCCTCTGCGGGTCACCTTCTATGCCCGTGTTTCTTCCGAATCCGATGAGCAGCTGAATTCCCTGGGCAATCAGATTGGCTATTACGAGGACTTCATCAGGAAAAATCCCGCCTGGACCTTTGTCCCGGGCTATATTGACGAGGGTATATCCGGCGCTTCCACCAGGCATCGGGAGGATTTTAACCGCATGGTAGAGGATGCCGCTGCTGGAAAATTTGACTTTGTGATTACAAAGGAAATCTCTCGCTTCGCCCGAAACACCCTGGATTCCATTCAGTTCACCCGCCAGCTGCTGTCCAGCGGGGTTGGCGTATTCTTCCAGAACGACAACATCAACACCCTGGACGAGGACGCCGAGCTGCGCCTTTCCATCATGTCCTCCATCGCCCAGGACGAGCTGCGGAAACTCAGCTCCCGTGTCAAATTCGGCCACCAGCAGGCCATCAAGCAGAGTGTCGTCCTGGGCAACTCCCGAATTTTTGGTTACACCAAAGACGATGGCCGCCTTGTCATCGATGAAACTCAGGCCCCCATGGTGCGGGAGCTTTTCACCCTCTATGCAACTGGAGCTTACTCCATGAAGCAGATCGAAAACCTGTTCTGGGAGAAAGGCTACCGGAACCTGAACGGCAAGAAAATTGCCCACACCACCATGTCCAATATGATTTCCAATCCCAAATACAAGGGCTACTACGTCGGCAACAAGGTCAAGGTGGTGGATATGTTCACCAAAAAGCAGAAATTCCTCCCACCGGAGGAATGGGTCATGTTCAAGGATGAAACCGGCCAGATCGTCCCCGCCATCGTCTCCGAGGAGCTGTGGGAAAAGGCCAATGCGGTTTTGCTGCGCAGAAGCGAGGATGTAAAAAACCGGCAGGGCATCTGCAATCACGCCAATCTGCTCACCGGCAAGCTCTTTTGCACCCACTGCGGCACCGCCTACTACCGCCGGGAATCCAAGGACAAGCTGGGCAACCAAAACAGCAAATGGGTCTGCTCCAACAAAATCAAGTCCGGCGCGGATGCCTGCGATTCCTTCTCCATTTACGAAAAGGAGCTGGTTCCTCTGCTCTTTGAGGTGTTCCGGGACACCCGGCAGGCTTCCGCCGCCATGATTGCGGAATACGAGCGGATGTACCGCAGCATGACCTGTGACGGCAATCTGGAAAAGAAAATCGAGGAAGCCCAGGCAAACATTGACCTTGCCAAAAAGAAGAAGTCCAAGCTATTGGAGCTGGTGACCCTGGAGAGCATCACACCGGCGGATTTCAAGGCCATGACCGCCCAGTGCAACCAGGAAATCAAGTCCGGCGAGCAGGCTCTCCTGGAGCTTAGGGACCAGCAGGAATCCAGCGAGGAGTTCTGTGCCAATATGGAGCACCTTCGCAAAGTCCTTCGGGATGCGGAGAAGCAGTGCCAGACCGAGGCCATCACCAAGGATTTCATTGACATCTTCATTGACAGGATTTATGTCACTCCGGAGGATGATAACACTCTGCGGCTGGACATCAAGATTTTCACTGGCGATACCTGTGAAAAATACCTGGGGAAGCTAAAACGGCGGGCAAATCCCGAAGGTTCTACGGGTCACACGTTCAAGAAGATGATCGAGGCTTACGAGCAGGGTCTGCAGTAACGCAAACAGGGCGCTCTTTCAGAGCGCCCTGACTTTTCATTTTTATACTATTTCCTGATTAAAATCTTAATTTTAATCAGGAA
>UMBU01048390.1_pt1 | contig 57203 bp, 59 predicted proteins | sample 1964051 | NCBI WGS metagenome assembly UMBU01 (sample SAMEA4835949, study PRJEB28245) | human gut metagenome | biome: gut microbiome; material: fecal sample | place: Denmark | collected 2008
TGGTTACAGAAGTTTCTATGGCTCAGAGAGTTGTTAACGGTATTAATACACGTGACGCAAAGGCGTGTATGGAATACTTGGTGAATAATAAGAAAGACACTATAGCGTCAGTGTCTTCTTTCGTACAAGGACAAGATACATGCGTTGTAAGACGTGTAGTATTTTTGTCTGCTACAAATAAACTGATGGCTCGGCAGGATACAGTAATTTACCGTCCCACAATTGTGAAAAAGACGGTAATGAATCCGACGACTGCTGCGGCTTTGGAAGAAACGAGTGTTGACACACGCTTTACCGAAGCAGTGGTAGGCAGGGATTCTAAAAGAGATACTTATTACGCTATCTGTGATAGTGTAAAGGGTGTTTCAGAAGACGACCCTGATGCCGGAAAGGTTGTGCTTCGCTCGGCTGATAAGTACGGCTGGGGTGTTAACTTTTATGCCGGTTATCAGCTGGCTGAAAATGTTAATTCTCCGGTGGTTGGCGCTGGTCTTGAATACAACCGCTCCTGGTGGGCAGTTGGACTTCAAGGCGAAGTCGGAAAGTCCAAATATACTCACAATGCGGTTAACGCAGGTAAGGACTATTGGTCTTTCCGGGCTGAGAGCTGGGCGGCTGTTCAGCCGTTTAAGTTTGATGCTTACAACCAAAATCGGTTATTCTTTTTTGGCGGTATAGGATTTGAATCCTATGAAACCGACTCAAAGGAAACAACCGATGATGCCGGGAATAAGGTCTCATTCCGCAGTTGGGGAAATTATATGTACCCGACGGCTGGCGTGAGATTTGAACACAGATTTTTCTCTACGGGAAACAGTCTTTATTTGACTGCCCAGTGGAGAAGACTTTCTGGAATTATCCAGAACAGCTCATCGGAGCGATATAACGCTCTGATGTTATCTGTGGGCTTCAACTTCGGCGTTTTCCGCAATAAAGTGGGAATGTCGAAAAGTGAAGTTAGGGCTCTGGCGCATTAAGAATAAGCAGGGAAAGATTGGGGGCGTATGCTCTCGCTTTCCCTGCTTTTTTGTTATGATGAACAAATTTAATCGGAGTAAATTAAACTTTGCGGAGGAATTTTTGTTGCACGTAACGGAAAAATAGGGTATAATTATCTTACTAAACTAAATTACTTATATATATGAAAAAGAAACTTTTTACAGTAATGGCGACGATAGTTGTCATCTGTGCAGTATGTGTGAATAACGTTAATGCCCAGTGCTTTCGTTATTATGACAGAGGAGCGGGCTTGTTTGGAGACGGCGTGGATTTTTATGCCGGATTTGGAGCAGGCGCTGCTTTGGTGAACGATATGGCTTCGCCGGCATTTAGCGTCCGGGTCGGAGCAGAAGCCGGGTTGTTTATCGGAGAGATAGAAGGCAGCTATCTGTCGGTCAATTCTCTTTATGATGATGGCTTCAGCGCGGAAACCAATACTTTGTCGACTATGACATTAGGGCTGAATTTGGGAGTTAAATTTCTGAGTTCAAGCTATGGGCATTTGGCGTTGATGGTTCATACGGGATATGCTCTCCAGGAAGAGTGGTTCCACGGGGATTATCCTTATGATTATCACCACGGGCATGCTTATCACGGACGATATTATTTCGGAGTCGGACTTAACGGCTCGGTAAATTTGTCTTCACGGATAGCATTGTTTGGCGAAGCCCGTTATCAGTCAATTCCGATTGACGGACGTGGCGAAATCAAGTGGGGCGGCGTCTTTACCGGAGGAATTAAGTTTTATTTTTAATTATTCGTTTAGTGCGGCGGGAGAAATCCTGCCGTTTTTGTTTGTTCTATGCGACGATAGAGGTGCGTGGAGGGGCGGAGTGTGAGAGCATAGGTACTGGTTTTGTCTTGTGCCGGGGTTGAAAGGCGGATTGGCAGGATTATATGTTCATCGTATCATTTTAATTTTGGAGGAAATAAAGATGAATAAAATATTTATGGGGCTTCTGGCGGTGGCTGCATTGGCTTTGATTGTCAGCCAGGCGATTGCGGGCGCAAGCAATACGAACAATGCGAGCAATGCTCCTGCCAATGCCGACAATGGCGGCGTTATGATTATTGAAACATATTCGGCTTCAGCAGTAACAGTTCCGGGAAATTATAATTCCAACAGCAATGCAAATGCTGCCGGGAACAATAGTGATATGCAGCCGCTTCCCGGAGATCCCGGCGTTGAAGTTGCACCGGTAAATTCAACTGCCGGCCAGCCGGTTGTCGTTGAAGAAGAAGATGTTTTGGTACAGGAAACAGAGGACGGGGAATAATTTAAATACATTGTTTAAATACACTATTTAAATACGCCGTTTATTTTCTAAGCGGCGTTTTTGTGTTGTAAAGAATGTGTTTTGAGGGATTGCTTTCTTATAGGTGCTTTTTGAGCGAGATGTTTTTGGGGATTGGGCTGCATATTCTGAAAGAGATACAGAAGTTTTTCGTTTAGAAATTATTTACATTATTATTCTAGACTCTAAATATGATTATCGGACGGAGGGAAAATGTATCGTATTTTGAGTTTGGCGGCCGGGTGTCTGATGCTGTTTTGCTTGCAGGGAATATGTCTTGCCGCAGAAGAGAGAGTTTCGCTACAACCTATGTGCGACTTAGATGGGAAAACGAAAGACGATTTGGCTAAGCTGCGGGAAAAAAGTATGATTTATTCGGCTTTTTACCGCTATGATTATCAGCCGAAAATATTTGACCGTTATGATGCGAAAGAAAAGTGGATTGGCAACAGGTACAGTTGCTATCGAAACCGTTTTTATGACGGAAATTCGGAGGCAAGCATTTGGTTGAAAAATCCAAATATTCTCGTGCATCCTTTTGCAGGGACGATATACCATATGTATTACGGAAAAACGAATAATCCGGTATTTTGCATGTATGCGAAACAGTTGTTATTTAAACCTAAAAGCATTGTTTATAATGAAGAAAAAAAGGAAATAACAACGACCTATAAGGCTTATAATATTTTGTTAGGCAGAGGGTCGCATACGTTTGGAGCCTTAAATTTCGGGCTTTTTCCGATTAATGCTTATGATGTCGGGTTTAATTATATCAGTTTGGCTGAAAGCAAAGGCCTGGCTTCCAGCGGGAGGCGGGACAGGAAAACGTTGGAGAGTGCAATGGGGGCGGTCTGGGCGTTGAATGAAGATGTCAGTGTTTGTAATCCTTGTTATGAAAGACGAGATGATGTTTGCACTTGCTATACGAAAGATGGCAGCTTGGATGTCGTGTTGAAGCGGCAAAATGCAGAAATGCTGTTTAAATTGTGGAAGGAAAAACCGAAATCGAAAAATGACGATGCGGATTTTTATTATCGTATACGGTTTGTTTCGTATTGAGATTACGGCAAATCAGCTAAGCCGGGAAAAGGGAGAGAGACGGAAAACGCACAATAACGTTGGCTGTAAAAACAATAAAACACCCCGAACCGATGGTACGGGGTGTTTCTTTGGGCAAAGAAAATTATTCTTTATTTTTCAGGGCTGCGCCCAGAGCTTCGCCCAGAGCAGAGCCGGAAGAAGTGTTGGCACCGGAATATTCTTCCAGAGCTTTCTTTTCTTCTTCAATCTCATAAGCTTTTACAGAAACGCCAAGCTTAGCGTTTTTGCGGTCAACGGAAGTCAGTTTCGCTTCCAAAACGTCGCCTTCCTTGTAGCTCATTGGATCGTTGTTTTCTTTAGACAAATCAGCCTTTTTGATAGTGGCTGCGATGCCCTGAACCGTTACCTGAACACCTTTTTCGTCAGCGCCGGTTACAACGGCTTTGACAATGTCACCTTTCTTCAGCGAATCCAAAGTCATGGCGATATTGTTTTCAGACAGCTGTTTGATGCCGAGGCTGATACGTTCTTTTTCAACGTCAACGTCAATGATTTTAGCTTCAATTGTCTGGCCTTTGGTGTAATCCTTAACGGCTTCTTCGCCGGATTTTTCCCAAGAAATGTCAGACAAGTGAATCATACCGTCGATTTCGTCAGACAGGCCGATGAACAGACCGAATTCGGTGATGTTTTTAATCTTGCCTTCAATGACGGAACCCAGCGGATGTTCTTCAACATAGGCAGCCCAAGGATTCGGAGTGCACTGTTTGATGCCGAGGCTGATACGACGCTTTTCGGGATCGACTTCAAGAACTTTAACTTCAACTTCCTGAGAAGTGGAAACGATTTTGCCCGGATGTACGTTTTTGCGGGTCCAGCTCATTTCGGAAACATGGACAAGGCCTTCAATGCCGTCTTCCAGTTCAATGAATGCGCCGTAATCGGTGATGTTGGTAACTTTTCCTTTGTAGACTTCGCCAACTTTGTATTTATCAGCAACTGCCTGCCACGGGTCATTTTCCAGCTGTTTCATGCCGAGGCTGATGCGCTGGGTGTCTTCGTTGAATTTGATAACCTGTACTTTAACCGTCTGACCCAGAGACAGAACTTCTGCCGGGTGGTTGATTCTCTTCCAGGAAATATCGGTAACGTGTAGCAGACCGTCAACGCCGCCCAAATCGATGAATGCGCCGTAATCGGTAAGGTTCTTGACGATACCTTCAAGAACGGAGCCTTCTTTGATGGTGTCAATCAGTTCAGCGCGCGCAGAAGCTCTGGTTTCTTCCAGAACAACACGGCGGGATACAACGATGTTGCCACGAACTTTGTCCATTTTCAAAATCTGGAACGGTTGGGAAATGCCCATTAACGGGGTAATGTCCTTAATCGGGCGGATATCAATCTGAGAGCCCGGCAGGAACGCGATGGCGCCGTTGAGGTCAACCGTAAAGCCGCCTTTAACGCGTCCGAAGATAACGCCGTTTACTCTTTCGTTGTTGTTCATCATCTTTTCCAGATCCTGCCATACTTCTTCACGGCGGGCTTTTTCACGGGACAGGACAATGTTGCCGTCTTTGTCTTCATATCTGTCAACCAAAACTTCAACAACGTCGCCGACTTTCAATTCGTCGTTTTTGCCGAATTCGCGCAAAGGAATGCGTCCTTCGGATTTCAAACCAACGTCAACGGTGGCGAAATCATCGGTTAAGCGAATGATTGTTCCTTTCATGACCGTGCCGACAATGCCTTTGCCGCCAAACTGTTCGTTCAGCAGGTCTTCAAAGTTTTCGGTCATTTCGGGAATTTTAATTTCTGCAGTATTTGCCATTATATTATTTTCAAAAAATGCCAGACCCTCGGTTGGAGGCGGACTTGTGCATATTAAAAACTTTCTTTATGCTGCACCGCATAGAGAATTGACTGCTTTTTTAGCTTTAAACGGCGGGAAAGTCAAGAAAAAAGTGGGAAAAGATGAAATTTGTAAATGGATTTGTTCCTGGTTCTCAGACTTTGTATGGCAAACGTTTATATATAAAATCGCTGAGTGCATTGGGCAGAATGCTGCCGAGCCAGACGGCGAAGCGCATCGGCCAGGGAAATGCAATCAGGCCGATATTTTTCCGTATACGGCGGGCAATCAGGGCAGCGGCGGGTTCCGCTTCCATAAAGAACGGCATCGGGCAGGTGTTCTTGTCGGTAATGCGGGAACGGACGAAGCCAGGGCAAATCGTGTTGACCTGAATGTCATAAGGCAGAAGGTTAAGCCGCAGGGCTTCGCCGTAAGCCTTGACACAGGCTTTGGTTGCGCTGTAAGACGGGCAGGCAGGCAGGCCGTGATAGCCGGCAATGGAAGCGGTTATGGCAATGATTTTATCTTTGCCGGAGCGTTTTTTGTAAATTTCTACGGTAGGGGTAACCGTATTGACGACGCCCATGACGTTTATGTTGAAAGTGTTGAAAATATTTTCGGGCGTTTCTTCCAGCGTGGCGACTCCGGCGTTGGCAAAAACAAGGTTGAGTGGTGCGGTCTGTTCAGCTTCGTTTATCCATCTTTCCATAGCAGGGCGGTTGGTAACGTCCAATATCCGGGCGTGGATTTTTGCCGTTCCGGCCTTTTCACATACTTCTTTAACAGCTTGCAGGCGTTGTTGGTTACGTCCGCAGATGAAAATATTTTCGGTTTCCGGCTGTTTGGCATAGTAAAGAGCCAGCGCTTCGCCGATTCCTGAAGAGGCGCCAGTTAAAAGAATGTTTTTGACAATCATGGTGTAATCCTTAAAATAAAGCTTTATTTATGCATTTTATAATATATATTATAGGGCAGGAAAATTAAAAAGAGCAATGTATTCTTGAAAGTTTTGTGAGGGAATTTATGACGGGGCAGAGTTGCAGAATCCAAAGACAGGGTACGATGTTTATTTTTTCGGCGCCGAGCGGTGGCGGCAAAAGCTCGCTTATTAAGGGTTTGCTGAAGGAACTTGACAATATCCAACTGTCAGTTTCGGTAACGACGCGTGCGAAACGCGAAGGCGAAACGGACGGCAGGGATTATTATTTTATTAATGATGATAAATTTAAAGAGCTGGTTGAGAAAAAAGCACTGTATGAATATGTCGATTCCGATTTCGGGCCAAAATACGGAACGCCAAAGAAGCCGGTAGACGACTTGTTGTGCCAAGGGAAAGACGTTATTCTGGATTTGGATTATCCCGGCGTACAGCAGCTTCGTGCATTAGCCGGCGACAGAGTTAAAGCGATTGCGCTGGTTCCGCCGTCTTTGAAAATTCTGCGTGAACGGTTGGTTAACAGGGGGACGGATTCTATGGACGTTATCAATCGGAGGATGGCGCAGGCGGAAAAAAGAGTCAGGGAAAGCGTTTTTTATGATTATGTCATTGTTAATGATGATTTGGATGCTGCGGTTGCCGAAGCAAAAGCCATTATTCTGGCGGCGCGTGCCGAGCGGAAAGATATGTGCGGGTTGGCGGGTTTTATAGAGCAAGTTGTGGAGAATCAATAAATGCAGAAGATTTATAATTCAATTACGGAGCTTGTCGGACATACACCGTTGCTGCGGCTGGGAAATCTGGCAACAAAACTGCGGCTCAACGCAGAAATACTGGCGAAGTGCGAGATGTATAATCCGCTGTTTTCAATTAAGGACAGAATTGCGCTGGCCATGCTGGAACGTCAGGAGAAAAAAGGCATAAATGATGAAACAATTTTTGTTGAAGCAACTTCCGGAAATACGGGAATAGCTTTAGCCGCTTTTTGCGCCGCTAAAGGGTATAAGCTGATTATCGTAATGCCGGAGAATATGTCGGAAGAGCGAATCAGCTTAATGCGGCATCTGGGAGCTGAAGTTATTCTGACTCAGGCCGAAGATGGCATGAACGGAGCCATTCATAAGGCGGAGATGCTGAAAGAGCGTAATTCGAATGTGGTTATTTTGAGCCAGTTTGACAATGAGGCGAATCCGAATGCGCACAGAATGGGAACGGCAATGGAAATATTAGAAGATACCGGCGGCGATTTTGACGTATTGGTTGCAGGCGTGGGAACGTCAGGCACTTTGACGGGCATTGCTTCGGTATTGCGAACGTATAATCAGGATTTATATGTGGCGGCGGTGGAGCCGGAAAGCAGCGCTGTTTTGAGCGGGGAATCGAAAGGCGCGCATAAAATACAGGGAATCGGCGCGGGATTTGTTCCGCCGTTTTATGATAAATCGCTGGTTAATGAAGTGGTTAAAATCGGTGATGAAAAAGCTATAGAGATGGCGAAAACCGTTGCTAAGACGGAGGGGCTGCCGATTGGCGTTTCGGGAGGAGCTGCCATTGCCGCTGCAGCGGAACTGGCGAAGCGCGATGAGTTTGTCAACAAGCGGCTGGTGGTTATTTTGCCTGACAGCGTGGAACGATATCTGTCTACCGGCTATTTTTAGGAAATCAGGACGATGATGAAACCGAATTCAATTTTAGGCTCATATTTAATCAAACAGACAATATTAAACTTTTTATTTGTTTTGGCAGTTATCTGTGCGATTATTATGATGTTTGATATGATAGAGATACTGCGTAAAACGTCGGGCAGGCATGATGTGTCGGTCGGTTTTTTGCTGCAATATGTGGTAGCGAAACTGCCGGAAACGGTGGATAAGGTGGTACCTTTTGTGATTATGGTGTCAACGATGATAGCTTTTTGGCGGTTGAGCAAAACGAATGAATTTGTTATTATCCGGGCGTCGGGTGTTTCCATTTGGGGAGTATTGACACCGGTACTTTTGGCCGTGTTTGGTATCGGATTGTTTTGGGTGGCGGTGTTTAATCCGATTTCGGCTAAATTGTATGAACTAAAAGAAACGCTGTCATATCGGTTATCAACGGACAACCCGAATGCTTTTCTTTTTTCAAACAAAGGCTTGTGGATACGCGAAGGTAAAGGGAATGATACGATTGCCATAATTAATGCGGGCAGTCTGAATTTGCAGGATGATATATTGTGGCTGCGTGATGTCAGTATTATTGAGGTTGATGAGAGGACGCAGGTGAAACGGCGGATAGAAGCATTTGTTGCGACGCTTGAAGACGGGGAGCTAAATTTGCGCGACGTGCGGATTTATAGGGCCGGAGAACAGGCGGAAATATTGAATAACCTGAAATATCCGACGGAGATGAACTTGCAGCGGATAAAAGATAACTTTGTGGATCCGGAAGCAATTTCGTTTTGGAATCTGCCGGATACGATAAAGTTTTATGAAACGTCGGGTTTTTCGGTACAGAGATACAAAATGCGATATTTAAGTCTGATTGCACTGCCTTTCTTTTTGATGGCAATGGTTTTGGTGGCAGGTATTTTTTCGCTCAAGGCCAGCCAGCGGCAGGGAGGCGTTTTGCTGATGATTGTATCGGGTATTGCAACGGGGTTTACAGTTTATTTTACTTCACAAGTAGTGTCGGCTTTTGGTATAAATTCTTATATTCCGGCTTGGTTTGCAGTGTGGGTACCGGCAATTATTGTGGCTTCAATCAGCATATCGGTTTATCTGCATAAGGAAGAGTAAAAAAGATAAAACAGTTTGCGGTTTTGCCTTATTTGATGCGGATATTTATGCCTTATATAGATTAATTCATCATATTTCCATCTCTTGGTAAGCCGTTTTTTCGTATATGAGAGCGAGAGGGCAGTACGGGCGAGATGGATGATAAAGAGTTAGAAATCCGAAAAGCTAGGAAGTTTTTTAGAGCGGAGTTGACAGCAGGGCTGATATTTCAGCGGGAATTTTTGTCGGACGCATAGCAGGAAGGTTCAAAAAAACCAATGTAATTTCTATTTCACAAATGACGTTTTCCCCGCGGTAGAGTTTTTGTTCCATTTTGAGCGAAACGCCTTTAAGTTCGGTTACTTTGCAGGTTATGTTCAGAGCGTCGTCAAGTTTTGCCGGAGATTTATAACTGATGTGGCAATCGCGGACAACAAATCCCATTTCCTGACTTTTCAACATTTCCTGCTGGTTTATGCCAAGATGGCGTAAATATTCGGTGCGGGCGCGTTCGGCATATCTGAGGTAATTGGCATAATAGACGATGCCTCCGGCATCGGTGTCTTCATAATAAATGCGAATGGGAAAAGAAAAGGTTTTGTCTTCAAAAAGCTTGCCTTTGACAGTTTCTGTTTCGTAGGTCATCGTGTTATCCTCAAATAGGTTAAATTCCTAGGTCTTCCATAAAACTAAACTGGTTGTTGTTATTTTTGAACTTGCTGACGCCCAGATATTTGCACCCTTGTTCAGAAAGGACGCGGCCGCGGGGCGTGCGCTGCAAAAAGCCCAGTTTCAGCAGATAAGGTTCTATCACTTCTTCTATGGTGTCGCGTTCTTCGGAAAGGGCTGCAGCCAACGTATCGGCACCAACTGGGCCGCCGCCGTAGTTCTTGGCGATGCAGGTCAAATAGCGGCGGTCAAATTCGTCGAGCCCATAAGCGTCAACATCCAGCAGGCGCAGAGCTTTGTCGGCAATTTCCGAGTCTATTTCCACATTTCCGGCAACGGCGCCAAAATCCCGCACGCGTTTTAAAAGGCGACCGGCAATACGCGGCGTTCCTCGCGAACGTTTGGCTATTTCCATGGCTCCGTCGTTGGAAATCGGCATATTTAAGAGATGGGCGCCGCGCAAGACGATTTTTTGCAGGTCTTCGTGATTATAAAAATCCATCCGCAACGGTATGCCGAAACGTTCTCGCAACGGGGTTGATACGAGCCCGGAGCGCGTGGTGGCACCGACGAGCGTAAACGGCTGGAGGTCAATTTTGACCGAACGGGCGGAAGGTCCTTCGCCGATAATGATGTCAAGCTGAAAGTCTTCCATGGCGGAATACAGGACTTCTTCAATTGCCGGGTTTAAGCGATGGATTTCATCAATAAACAGAACGTCGCGTGCTTCAAGGTTAGTTAAAATTGCTGCCAGGTCGCCGGAGCGGGTTATCATCGGGGCTGAGGTCGCTTTAAAGCCAACACCGAGTTCTTTAGAAATAATATTGGAAAGAGTGGTTTTTCCAAGTCCGGGCGGGCCGTAAAGCAAAACGTGGTCAAGGACTTCGCCGCGGCTTTTGGCGGACTGGATAAATACTTTCAGGTTTTGGCAGACTTTGTCCTGTCCGACAAATTCATCCAGTGTTGAGGGGCGCAGATTGACGGCGGCGGGAGAATTGGCCTCGTCCGTGGAGAGCCTTTGCGCACTGACAATACGTTCTTTATCTTCGGACATTCAGCTTCTCCTATTGGTTAAATTCCTTTAATGCCAGCCGAATCAGCGTTCCAAGGTCGGCATCGGGATTTTTCAGACAGATTTCGGCAGCGACCCGATAAGCGTCAATTTTTTGGTAGCCGAGATTGGTTAATGCGGACGTAACATCTTCGGTTTTGGCGTAGGTGTTGTCAGTTTCTTCCGGCTGCTCGGGCATTTTTTTCTTTTTGCCTTTGGTTTGCGGTGTGGTGTCAGCGGTGGTTTCCGGTTCGGAAACAGTGTTTAAATCTGCTCCGGTCAGATATTCAGCAGGAATGGTTACGATTTTGTCTTTCAGCTCGGTAACAAGACGTGCGGCCAGTTTGGGACCGACACCTGCCGCACGCAGAAAAGAGCTTTTATCCTGCGCGGCGACGGCTTGCGACAGCTGGGCAGGAGACAGGGCGCTCAGAATGTTCAGGCATACTTTGCCGCCAACGCCCTGAATTTTGGTCAGCGTGTTAAACCATTCTTTTTCCCAAGGGGTCTGGAATCCGAATAGAGTAATACTGTCTTCCTTGATAACGGTTTCTATCAACAGCGCCGTATATTCACCCTGCTGCAATCTGGAGAGAGAACGAGAAGACATATTGACAAGATAGCCGACGCCGTTCACGTCTATGATACAGCAATCTTCACCGATGTTGTCTATTATGCCTTTTAATTTTGCAATCATATTTTTTTCCTTTGTTGCAGAACAGTCTAAATTCTTTTGCTACACGGTTCAAGAGTTTTTTTGTAAATCCCCCTTTTTTTCATTGTTTGAGAGGTTATATCCAAAGGGGTGTTTAATATAGCCGAAGGATAAAGAGATGATAAACAGCAAAGCGATGCTTTTGGGGACGTTTTGTACATTGTTGGCCTTAAATGCTTATGCGGACAGCGTAGGCAGCGATTATCAGGATTTTAAAAACAGCCTGAATAAAAAATACGGCTTTGATTATAATCTAGACGTTTCGGTTTTGGGGCAGCGCACCAGTCCGAGCGGAAAAAACAACGCCGTTCAGGCGTATATATATCCTGAATTTGCCTGGACGACGTTTGATAACAAATATGGTACGGGAACATTGAATTTTGCATATACGGTTATCCGGTACGGCAATCACAATGCTGCAGATTTGGCAAATAACTCGGGGTATGTAACAGGAATTAATGATTATACCGACGGCGAAAACCAATTTGACGAATTGTATTATACTTATCAGTTGGGCGGAAAATGGGACTGGCTGACGGTGGCTCTCGGACAATTTCCGCTGTATAACTTTGACGGAACGGAATATGATGCCAACCAGCAGGTTAACTTCTTAAATGATGCTTTGGCGCAAAATGCTTCTTCATCTTATTCTACGGCCGGGGTGGGCGGCTATGTTCAGATTACGCCAAACAGCGAGTGGAACTTTACTTTCGGTGGGCAAGATGCCACAAACGTTGATGCGCCGAGTATAAGGTTTAATCATTTGGACGACGGACATTACACTACATTCGGCTATGTTGCTTATACGCCGACAATTAAGGGATGGGGGGATATGGAGATTTCCCTGCTGGCGTATAATCAGCCGGGAGTGCCGGAACAACCGGAAACGACGAACGGGTGGTCGCTGAACTTATCGCAGGATTTGGGCGAGAAACTCAGTGTTTTTGCCCGTGTTAACGAAGTAAGCGGAAGTACGGAGGAAATCCGTCAGTCGTGGGTGATAGGCGGTGTATATAATAATCCGCTGGACAGAAATCCTTTGGACCAAATAGGATTAGCTTATGCCTATAATAAATTGGACGAGGCTGCAGTCGGCGAACCTCTGGCACATAAGGCAGAACAGATTGTGGAGGCCTATTGGGCATGGGGTATAGGCAATATGCTCACGATAACGCCGGATGTTCAGCTGTATATCAATCCGGCACTTAATCAGAAATCAGATTACGGCGTGGTTACCAGCTTGCGCGCGACAGTGTTTTTCTAGCAAATATTTTATTGCGACATTCCGTTTATATAACCGGTTGCCGACAAAAGATAAATCTTTCGACAAACCAGACGACGGGTTTAAATACGTTGTTTAAATTCACTGTTTAAAATTTAAATACGATGTTTACAATAAATTATGAAGGGTAAACATTCCGGAGGTCTTTTTTTCGCTGTGTATTAGTGTTATTTTGTTGATGTTTCTTCTGTAAAAAGAGGCTATGTAAACAGGACATAAGCAGATTTGAAGACAAAGCGAAAATAACGGGGTGAATTTATATGCGAAAATTATGTTTGTTGATTGTGTTGTTTACGGTTTCTGCATGCCAATCCAAGCAGGTGATTGTTCCTGCGGTGGTACATAATGTCAGCACAACGGAGGAGGTTGTCGTGGAAAAAGCTCATCTGCCGATTATCGGAGAGGTGGAACCGATTTATTTTTTGCCGATGAAATCTCCTTTTGCTGCCAGAATAGATACCGGCGCGACGACATCTTCGCTGGATTGCCAAGATGTCGAATATTTTGAACGGGACGGTGAAAAATGGGTTGCGTTTAAACTTAAAAACCGTAAGACAGGCGAGGAACATGTTTTTGAAAAGAAAGTCGAACGTTCATTTAAGGTTAAGCGTGCCGGAAAAGACGAAAGCCGCAAAGCCATTAAAATGGATGTTAAGATGGGCGGAGAAGTGTTCAGCGCCGTATTTTCCATAGCCGACCGTTCTAATTTTGATTATCAGGGGCTGGTGGGCAGGAATATTCTGACCGGAAGATTCTTGGTAGACACGTCGACATCATATACATTAAATTAACAGGGTACACTAAACTGACAAGGCTGTGATTATGAGACTAAAATTGGCTGATTTTTTTACGGTGAGAAAAGTTCTGACTTTTCTTTTGATGTTATCTGTCGGATATGCGGCGTATGGTATTTATTACAAGGTTAAGTATTGGGGATTTACTTTGTCGCCGCGGGCAATTACAGACGTTTGGACGGTGGAGGCCAAGGTTTCTTTTAATGCGTCAGGCGGCGATACGAGCGTATCTTTGGCAGTACCGAACGACAAAGACGGATTTAAAATTCTGAATGAAGAAATTACAGCCAAGGGATATGAAGTCAGCAGAAACAAAAAAGACGGCCGTATTGTTATGACGGGAAAAAATAAGAGCGGGCGTCAGAATTTATATTACCGGTTGAGCATTTATGATGATGCGCAAAACAGGGCGGCAAATTTTATGCCTATGGTTAAAATAGAAAGACCCGTCTTATCGGAAGAAGAACGGATACAGATGCGGAAAATCTGGGAATTGTCTGAATTGCAAAGAGGAGATAAAGTTCAGAAAGCCATTTTGACGGTTAATCAGGAGCTTTCCAGCCCGACTATGAGCCCGGTGCTGCCGTTAAATCATACATCCAAGGAATTTGCGGAAAAGGTTATGCAAATTCTTGCTTATAAGAGGATTCCGGCGCGTATTGCCTGGACTATCAAGCTTGAGGAAGGGAAAAAAACAGAACGTCCGGATATTATGTTGGAAGCTTACTTGGACGGGAAGTGGACATTATATGATTTGAATACGGCCAAAATAGGGCTGCCGAAAAACTGGGTTATTTTTCAGCGCGGCAGCGTATCGCTGCTGGATGTTCGCGGCGGGGAAGATTCAAAAGTTATGTTTTCAGTTTTGAAATCAGTTGCGACGCCGATGAAAATGGCTGAGCATCGGGCAAAAGCCAATGATACGTTGATGAGTTATAAATATTCCATTTATACATTGCCGATTTTGGAACAAAACACTTTGAAATGGCTGATGATTTTTCCTCTGGCAATTTTGGTGGTCGTTATTATGCGCAATGTTATAGGCGTGGCGACAATGGGAACTTTTACGCCGATGTTGTTGGCTATGGCGTTGGTTAAGACCGGGTTTTGGCCGGGGTTGATATGTTTTTCGGTAATGATTCTGCTGGGGCTGGTTATGCGCGCTTTGGTGGCAAAGCTTAATCTGTTGTTAGTTCCGAGGATATCTTTTGTTGTTATCTTTGTTATTTTGTTGATACAGGCGCTGACTGTTATCGGTTACCGTCTGGATTATACGATTGTCAGTTCGGCAATCTTTTTCCCGATTATTATTACGGCATGGATTATCGAACGGGCTTCCATAACGTGGGAAGAGGAAGGGGCTGTCAATACGATTAAAGAAATTTTGTTTACGTTTTTAACAGCGATGGTTACTTATTTTGTTATCAGTAATGAATATGTCCGCCATGTTATGTTTGCATTTAACGAGCTTAATCTGGTAATCATGTTTATTGTTATGCTGCTCGGTACGTATACGGGATACCGGTTGACGGAACTGACCCGTTTTGCGCCGCTGGTTAATAAGGACGGGCAGAATGTTTGAATGGCTTTTTAACGGCAAAAAACTGCGCGAAAACGGCGTATTAGGAATGAATGACCGCAATTATTCGGTTATTGCCAAGTATAACAGGCGTTCGCTTTATACGCTTGTTGACGATAAAGTTAAAACCAAAAGGCTGGCAAACAGCATTAATATCAATACGCCGAAAATGATTGGAATTATTGAACACCAATATCAGGTTAAAAATCTGTTGGATATCGTTAAAGGCTATGATACGTTTGTTATAAAGCCGGCGCATGGCAGCGGCGGCAAAGGCGTCTTGGTTATAAAGGAATATGATGCCGAGCATTTTTACAGCGCTTCGGGAGATGTTTTGAGCTTTAAAGACGTTTATCAGCATGTTTCCAATACATTGAGCGGTCTGTTCAGTCTGGGCGGCAAATATGACGTGGCGCTGATTGAGGAAGCGGTCAATTTCAGCGATGTATTTAAAGATTTCAGCTATCACGGCGTACCGGATGTCCGGGTTATTGTTTATAAAGGGTTTCCGGCAATGGTGATGATGCGTTTGGCGACGAAAGAATCCGGCGGACGGGCTAATTTGCATCAGGGGGCTGTCGGTGTTGGACTGGATGTTCGGACGGGACAGCCTCTGAATGCTGTTATGCATAACAAAACGATTTTGCAGCATCCTGATACAAAAGCGAATTTGATGGATTTGCGCGTTCCGTTTTGGAAAGAGCATCTGATTATCGGGTCATTGGCGTACGACATGACCGGTTTGGGATATCTGGGAGCAGATATCGTGCTTGATAAGAACCGGGGACCGATGATGTTGGAAGTTAATGCACGGCCGGGATTGGCGATTCAAATTGCCAACGGCAGAGGATTGAAGAACAGGCTGAAAGAAATTGACGAAACTTATCCGACCGGCCTTTCGGCGGAGGAAAGGGTAGATTTTGTCTTGAATAGCGGAAAATAAAAACCTAAATATAAGGCAGAAGAAAAAAGCAGCGAGTTGTTGCGGAAAGAATATGTTAGGAGTTTACAGATGTCTAATGTTTTAGGGAAAAGCGAAACGAAAAGCCTGAATAAAAGCGATACGAAGAATTTGGCAGCGGAGGAAAAAAAGAAGCTCGGTGTCAGTGAAACGAGGGGAAAGAAAATGAAATATTCATATAATGTGAATGACCCGGAAAATGCATTGGTTATGAAACTGAAAGACGGGGAAGTTGTCATAGAGATGTATCCTGATGCGGCGCCAAACCATGTGGCAAGAATAAAGGAGTTGGTGCGCGAGGGGTTTTACAACGGTTTAAAATTTCACCGCGTTATTGACGGATTTATGGCACAGACGGGATGTCCGCTCGGTAACGGCACCGGCGGAAGCGGCAAGAAGCTGAAAGCTGAATTTAATACAATTCCGCATACGAGAGGTATTGTTTCCATGGCTCGGGCGATGAGTCCGGATTCGGCAGACAGTCAGTTTTTTATCTGTTATGATGATTGTCCGCATTTGAACGGGCAATATACGGTTTGGGGAAAAGTCGTTTCCGGTATGGAATATGTTGACAAGATTAAAAAAGGCGGCGGTTATAACGGAATGGTCAGCCAACCGGATGAGATTATCAGTATTCAGGTTATTTCCGATTTGTAGATGACTGATTTACAAAACGCCCCGGAGGGGGCGTTTTTGTTGACTAAATATCGCTTGCCAAGGGGAGGTGAATGTAGTAAAATAATTATATGATGAATTGAGCGGGGAATGCAGGATGGAAATAACTTTATTAAAGGAAGAAGACGTCTGGGGCGACAGCGCGTTGGAAGTAATACAGGCGTATGGTACAAGAACAGGCATTTCGGATGCGGCAATCGTTTTGGGTACCTTTGTAGGTTATGGGTCTAGAAACAGTGCTGGCGTTACTTCCGGATGTGTCTGGACAGCATCTTTCCTCGAAGGTGGCAGTCTTTGCGTTGTGGGGGCTTTTGGTAAAGAGTTCAACTTTTTCCCTCGTACGCGTGAAGCAGCGGTTCGTCCGGCACTGTCTGTTTCTGCAACATCCAAAATTAGTCCGAGCAATGTGAGGGAAATGCGTCTTGGCAACGGCAAGACGGTACAGATCTGCGAATACGGAGCCTATCCGCAAACTGTGGCACCTGAATCCATCAGCCAGGAATTAGAGGTTCAGTATCAAAAAAACGCCCTTAAACCGACCGGTAAAAATTATACTTTCGATTCAGCGGAACTTGAGGCCTTCGACACCGGATTTACCCCGCGAAACCATAAAGAATATATGTTTAACGGTAAAAAATATGTTCGTATTGAGGGGAAACCTTGTAGCAGCGGTACTGTTCTGTCTGACGACAGGCGGATTCAAGAAGGGGCGGCGTATTGGTTTGAAGTTCAGCCGATAGAGTGGTTAATGGATCCCCAAGGTACGTGGGTGACCAGGCAGGCATTGTTTGCCGGTGTTCAGTTTGATGTTAAAGAGGAATATGACGGTAATTTTGCCAATACGACGATGTATAATTATCTGCAACAGTATTTTGCAAAGGAAATGGAAGCACAAAAAGAATTTACGGAAACCCTGTCTCGTCTGGCGATTCGTAACCATTATTTCAGCAATTATGTCAGCGGTTTTGAAAATAATAAGGATTTTTATCCGGCGGGGAAGGACGGTCAGCCGTTTACACCGGAGAAAGCCCGTGCTATCGTTGATATCACCAATGCACCGCCGTTTATGCGTGACTTGCTGAAGCTCATTGCTGCGTTTCCCAAAGAGAAACAGGGGCAGTTCAAAGATGCGGTGCTGACCGTATTTGATAAAGAACGGGATTGGCGCGACCAGCCGAGCGAGATAGTTCTACTAGGTAAGAAACTGGCGGTTTCCGGCGGCTATGAAAAAGAGTTGAACCAAGTTTTGCAGGGGAAACGGAACGAAACAAATTATTCCGATACTGCACAAAATTCTTTTACTGCACAAAGGTCTTTTGATGTGAGAATGATTAATTTTTCAAGAAAAAGCGAGAGACGGTAATATTCCAACAAAAGGCATAAATCTGTCCGAATAACATGACGACAGTGTATCTTGTTAATGTGAGAGACAGTATGAATGGCAATAAAGATTATACGGTGTGGTCTTTGTAGGAGTTGCGCAGGTTGCAGTGCGTGATAGCGATAGCCAAGGCGTCCGAGGAGTCGTTGTTTTTTGGTTGGCAACCAGGCAGGAGAATCTTTACCATTGTCTCCACTTGTTTCTTGTCTGCTTTGCCGACTCCGGTCAGAGCTTTTTTGATTTTGTTGGGTTCGTATTCAAACAAAGGGATGTTGTAAATTGCCGGCATCAGGAAAACGACGCCGCGTGCCATGCTCAGTTTCAACGATGTTTCCGGATTGGTGTTTAAAAAAGTTATTTCAATGGAGGCTTCGTCCGGCTTATATAATTCAATAATGTGCCGGAGTTCTGTGTAAATGGTGTGCAGACGGTTTGAGAGAGTGTCTTTGGCAGAAGTCGGAATGAAACCGTCTGCCACATAAGACAGACGGTTTCCATTCATCTCAATAATTCCCCAGCCTGTAGAGGAAATGCTCGGATCCAGACCGAGGATACGCATTATTCGGCCTCCAACTGAGCCATAATATCGTCAGAAATTTCTGCATTGTGGTAAACGTGCTGAACGTCTTCGTCTTCTTCCAGCGCATCGATGAATTCAAGAAATTTCTTTGCCGTTTCCAAATCCGTGATTGGGGTTTTTACAGTCGGTTTCCAATCCAAACGAGATGCTGACGGTGTGCCGAATTTCTTTTCCAAAGCGTCGGTTACGGCAGACAAGTCGTCCGGCAGAGTTTCAATTGCGTGAATGTCTTCTTCGGAAACGACTTCATTGGCGCCGGCTTCCAATGCTTCTTCAAACATTTTGTCAGCATCAGCAACAGCCTGCGGATATTCAATATAGCCGATACGTTCAAAGTTAAATGATACAGAACCGGTTTCGCCCATGGCTCCACCACGTTTGCCAAAAATAGAGCGGACGTTGCTGGCCGTACGGTTTTTGTTATCAGTCAGAGCTTCAACAATAACGGCAACTTTGTTGGGAGAAAAACCCTCGTAACGCATGGTAGTAAAATCGGCGCCGCCGGCAACCTGCGTTGCTTTGGCGATGGCGCGTTCAATGTTATCTTTCGGCATACTTTCCGCACGGGCGGCTTGGATTGCCAGTCTCAGGCGGGGATTTTTATCCGGTTCGGGCAGGCCGCTTTTGGCTGCTACGGTAATTTCACGGGCGAGTTTAGCGAAAACTCTGGCTTTTTTAGCGTCTTGGGCGCCTTTGCGATACATAATGTTTTTAAATTGGGAGTGTCCAGACATTGTAGAATCTCCATAAAAAAGTTAGTTTTGATGTTATTGTTTATTTTGCGAATCCTGAAAATCCGTGTTTACAGGATTGCGGTATTATTCGGCTTCTTCAACAAGCTTGGTATCGGCAAGTAAGAACGTTGGTGTTTTTTTGCCGAAAACCTTGTAGCGCTTGGACAAGTCTAATGCTTTTTTATCCAGTAAGGGAGGCTTTAAGTCAATTTTTGCGTTCGGTGCCGGCCGTCTTGCAGCTTTTTCGGCAGAGGCTTTTTCTTCAGCGCGAATTTCTTTTTGCGGGATTTCGGGAATATTCTGCCCGATTTCTGCAGTTTCGCTTTCTCTGGCTTTGTCAACTTTGATTTCCGCCGGCGTTTTCAGTATCTTGTTTAGCGTGTCCTGCGTTTCTTTGGAGCGGCGGGTCGTAAAAACGATATTTTGTTTGTTTGCGGGCAGCAGGGCTAAAATTTTATCCAAGTTATTCAGCTGCCGTTTCTTTTTTATCAGATTAATATCGTCAACAACCAGAATGTTGACATTGGAAACGTCAATGCGGTTTTCGGCCAGATTTTCAAGCAGCAAATCCGGTGAGGCGATGATGACGTTTGCTTCGCTGTCAATCATATTTTCGGTGTCGCCGTCTTTTATGGTTGTTTCGTTTATTTCGTGATATTTGTTAAAAATAGAAAATTTATCGGAAATATTAACGGCTTCTTTGCTGTCGGCAGAAATAATCAGAATTGTCTGGCCTTCTTTTTTGGAAATAATATCAATAAGCGGAAAGATATAAGAGCAGGTTTTGCCGCAGGCAGCCGGAGCGATGGTGAAGATATCTTTTCCAGAGAGAACCGACGGGATAACGTCTTTTTGTACGGTTGTCGGCTCCTGATAGCCTAAGTCTTCTATCGCGTGGATGGTCTGTTCGCTTAGCCCCAAATCTCTAAAACTCATATTTCTTTCCCGATTGCTGGTTATTTTAATCTTTTGAATACTATAACTTTATTGTGCAGAGTCAAGAGTTATATATGCATTTGCCTGTTTATTTGCAAAAAAACAAGAGGGAGAGGACTGAGAATATGGGAAAATTTGCGGGAGGCGGGCAATGCGAGAAATTTTATGTTAAAAAGAAATAGCTTTTTTAGAATCTTTGTTGTAAAAAATAAGGCAGTTTTGGTTTTGTTTTTAATTTTGTTCAGCGGGAGCCATGGAAGAAACGCTTTTTTCAAACAGGGTTAAACGGCCTTTAGCCGACCGGCTTCGTCCCCGAAAACTTGAGGAGGTTGTCGGGCAGGAACAGGTGTTAGGAGAAGATTCCCCTTTGGGCAGAATGCTTTTTACGGGGCGTATATCTTCATTTATCCTTTGGGGACCACCGGGTTGCGGCAAGACGACGATAGCCAGGCTGATTGCCGAACATACAAATCTGTATTTTGAACAGATTTCGGCGGTTTTTTCGGGCGTGGCCGATTTAAAGAGGGTCTTTCAATATGCGCAGGAGCGCAAAATAACCCAAGGCAAGGGGACTTTGTTGTTTGTTGATGAAATCCATCGCTTTAACAAATCGCAGCAGGACGGTTTTTTGCCGTATGTGGAGGACGGAACGGTTATTCTGGTCGGCGCAACTACCGAGAATCCGTCGTTTGAGCTGAATGCGGCTTTGTTGTCCAGATGTCAGGTTTTTGTATTGAACCGTCTGACGCCGGAAAATTTTGAGGAGCTGCTGCAGCGAGCCGAGCGCGAAGAAGGGATGAAACTGCCGATTGACGAAGAAGCGCGCGAATTTATGAAAAATGTGGCAGACGGCGACGGGCGGTATATTCTTAATCTGGCGGAGAGCGTCTGGGCTTATGCCAAACCGGGGGAGATTTTTGACAAAGAAAAGCTGATGAAAATTATCCGGTCGCGGGCACCGGTTTATGACAAGGGGCGGGACGGACATTATAATCTGATTTCCGCCGTGCATAAATCGCTGCGCGGGTCGGATGTAGATGCGGCGCTTTACTGGGTCGGGAGAATGATTGTTTCCGGTGAAGATCCGCGTTATATCCTGCGGCGGCTTGTCCGATTTGCGGTTGAAGATGTTTCGCTGGCGGATCCCAATGCCGTAACGCAGGCGATTGCCTGTGCAGAAGTTTATGAGCGTTTGGGGTCTCCCGAGGGGGATTTGGCAGTGATGCAGCTGACGGCATATCTGGCGACGGCGCCGAAATCGGCAGCGGTTTACAAGGCAATGCACAGCGCGTTTGATGCAGCGCGGAAGACAGGTTCCCTGATGCCGCCGAAGCATATTTTGAATGCACCGACCAAGCTGATGAAAGAATTGGGGTATAATGACGGGTATGTTTATGACCAGGATTTGGAGGACGGTTTTTCCGGGCAAAACTATTTTCCCGAAGAAATGGGGCGGCGGCGCTTTTATCATCCGGTGGACAGAGGATTTGAGCGGGAAATTAAGAAAAGAATCGATTATTTTGATAAATTGAGAGCAGAAAAACAGCGGGCTTTCAAGAAAAAGGACGAAAACAAATGAGCGGTGTTGAAATTGTCAAGGTAAAGAATGAAGACGAGGGAATCCGGCTGAACCGTTGGTTTCTGAAATATTATCCGGGGTTAAGCCTGGGACGGCTGCAAAAGCTGTTGCGGACGAAGCAGATTAAAGTTGACGGGCAGCGAGCCGAAGCCAATACGCGGCTTATAGCGGGAACGGAAATTCGTGTGCCGCCGCTTGATAATGAGAAAAAAATGCCGGAACATACGGAAATTTCTGCGTATGATGCAAGATTTATAGAAGATATGGTTATTTATAAAGATGATAATCTTATCGTTCTGAACAAGCCGTCCGGGCTGGCTGTGCAGGGAGGGACAAATACCCAAAGACATATAGACGGTATGCTTGATGCCCTTAAGTTCGACAATGATGAAAGGCCGAAACTGGTGCACAGGATTGATAAGGATACGAGTGGTGTTTTGGTTTTGGCGCGGAATCGAAAAACGGCGGATCTCTTGACAAAGGCATTTCGGGAGCATACTTTGAAAAAAACGTATCTGGCTCTTGTCCGCGGCGTTCCTGCGAAAGAATATGGAGAGATTAAGGCGCCGTTGGAAAAAGCGGACGGCAGGGTACAGGTTTTGGAAGGGGGAAAACCGGCAGTGACGGAATATCAGGTTTTGGACTGTGTCAGCGATAAATATGCTTTGCTGGCAGCCAGTCCTCTTACCGGGAGAACCCATCAAATTCGCGCGCATCTTGAATTTATCGGGACGCCGATTTTGGGTGATGGTAAGTATTTCGGCACAGATCGGGAAAAAAGCGGAATGTTTGTCCATAAACTGCATTTGCATGCCTATAAAATAGATTTATCTTCTGTTTATGGCAGAAAATTGATTGTACAGGCAAAGCTGCCCGGGTATTTTAAAGACAGCCTAAGTACGCTTGGATTAAATTTTAGGGGTTAGGGAGTAGCAGAAAATGAAAAGAGCATTAAAGATAATACTTATTTCGTTGGTTAGTATTTGCGTGTTGGCGGTTGCTGCCGTTTATGTGCTGCTGACGCAGATAGATTTTAACGCTTATAAGGAAAGCATTGTTAAAATCGTTTACAATGCGACAGGGCGGCAGTTGACTATCGGCGATATTCAGGTGAAACCGTCGTTTAACCCGGTAATAGAGGTTCAAGACGTTACTTTTTCCAATGCAGAATGGTCAAAAACGCCGACAATGGTATCGGCGCAATCGGTAGAACTCGGCTTTGCCGTAATTCCACTGCTGCATAAAAACATTGAGATTGATACGTTTCGTCTGAATGATGCGGTGATAAACCTTGAAGAAAACGCATCAGGTGAGGCGAATTGGGAATTTTCTGCCGATAAGGTCGGTGCTGCAATACAAAAAGGGAAAAAGGCTGCGAATTTTAGTTTGATGAAATTTGAATTGGTTAAGAGTGCTCAGGCTGCGGTGGATGAAACAGATGCCGAAACAAAAAATGCAGAGCCGGCGGGAGCAATTCATAACGATACAGGCGGAAGCAGCGTATCACAGCTGCTGTCTTCACTGGTAGTCAGACATGTTTTGCTAAGCAATGTGAAGATAAATTATACGGATAAGAAAGCAAAGCAGCAAAGTTATGATATTACAGAACTGGCACTTGATGAAAACGACAGCGGCGATATTGATTTTAATTTTGATGTTAATCACGGACTGTATCGCGGCAGCGGTATTTTGGGTAGTTTAAATAAACTTGAGAGTGCTTCCGGATATCCGTTGTCCGGAACGTTTGATGTTGCCGGCATACATGCCGAGGCGGCAATGATGCTGTATGATTTATTAACTGATATCCGTTTCAGCGGAACAGTCAAAGCGAGCGGGTTTTTGGGCGAGAACAGCGGTTATAATGAATTTGCGGATATTATGCTGCAAGGCGATTTGAAGGAAATCAAAGCCGATATCAAGAGCTTTAGAATAGCCGGAAATGAGATAAAGGGTACGGCAACTGCGAATATTGCTGCAAGAATTCCGACGGTTAAGGCAAAATTGCAGTCAGGCAGGTTTGATTTGGCAACTTTTGCGAAAAAGCAACAGGCGGCAGTAAATTTCTCATTGATAAAGGAAGCTCAGGCAACAGCACTCGTTCCGGCTGACGTTATTCCGTATTCGGCTCTTTATGGTATCAACGCAGATGTTAATGCGTCGGTTTCCCGATTGGTTAACGGAAATTCAGAGATTGCAAACAATATTGTTGCGGATGTTCAGGTTAAAAACGGAACGGCAGTTTTGAAAGTGATTAAAGGGACGGTTGCCGACGGCAGCGTTACGGCAAACGCTTCGCTGAATGCTGCGTCAAAATCAATGGTATTGCAGGCGGAGGTACAAAAGTTAAATATGCAGAAACTGCTTCAGGCGTTGGGCAAAACTTCATCCTCTTTTAATTTTATAAACGGGAGCGATACCGATGTTTATGTCAGCCTGAACGGGCGGGGAGATACTTATGCAGCAGTGGCAGACAGCCTTGACGGGCGTATTGTTGCGATTGTCGATAAGTCGCAGGTTCATCTCGGCAATATCGGGGTGATGAAAGGAAATGTCGTTTCCCAGCTTCTTAATACGTTGAAAATTACTAAAGGCAATGATGATTTGAACTTGCGTTGTGCCGTTGTGCGCGCTGATTTGAAAAACGGTAAAGCCAGCTTTCCGAACGGGGTTGTTGTCAATGCCGATAAATTTACGATTGTGGCAAGCGGCGATGTCAACCTGCGAGATGATAGCGTCAGCATGAGCGTTAAACCTTTTGCGGGAAAACTGACGGATACGAATATTGCAAAGGCTTTGTCTTCGCTGGTGAAACTGACAGGGACAATTCAAAATCCGCGAATCGGCGTAGACAGCGCCAATGCTATTAAAACTATTGTGGGCGTTACGACGGGCGGGCCTGTATATCTTGGGACACAGATGTTGTTGGAAAATGACGGTTCTCCGTGTTATACGGCTTTGCAAGGAACGGGGTATGAAAGCCGTTTTCCAAAACCGGACAATGTTGTTACTCAGACGACGGGCGATGTCGGGAAAATTCTTGACGACAGCGTCGGCGTTGTAAAGGATACGACGAAAGGGATTTTGAATATACTTTCGGGCGGAGTAGGAAAACGTGGTAAAACCAACTAATTCCGTATCGGAACCTGAATCGGAAATTATAAAGAAAATAGCAGCAGAAAAAGAGTGTTTCATTTCGGTTTTGGTTAAATTTGCGGAAACGGATACGCTTTTGTATCTGCCGGACGATTTGGACGCCGGTATATTGAGAGATGCGGCGGCGGCAGTTGAACAGGCAAATTTGCTGTCGAACACTGCTTTTGTGATGACTAAAGGACTTTCAGTTATTGCTGCAAATGCTTTGCAGAAGGAAAAAATGGCTGCATATCTGCGGCAGCTGGATGATGATAAGCTGAGCATTTTGTATTTGACGGCAACGGAGTTACGTTCGGTCTTGCTCGGTATTTTGTTTGCTGAAAGAATAGCTTCGGCAGAAGCGGTTTTTCGGCTGGCTTTTTGTGAGGAGCTGGAGCAGCAGAAGCAATGGGGAACCGATGAGGCGACAGTTATGCGGCAAGAAGATGTAAAGCGAAAACTAAAAAGATGGGAAACATTTTGCTATGAGAGAAGTTTATCTGAAAATTGAAGGCAGAGTTCAGGGAATCGGGTATCGACGCTGGGCTGTGGCTAAAGCATTGGAAATCGGCGGAATTTCTGGCTGGGTCAGAAATGAAGATGACGGCAGCGTAGAAATTTTGATGAGCGGTGATGAAGAAAAAATTGATGAAATGATAAAATCATGTTATCGCGGTCCAATATTTGCAAGGGTTGATAAAATTTCATTTCTTCCTGGGGTTAGTAATTATCTTTTGCCACAAATTCAGAAAGACAGGTTTATTCGCATATAGCATTATAAACCTAAATCTAGGGCGTTGGTTAATTGTTTTGCCGGCATTAGCGCATATTTTTACTACGTTGGCGAGAAAGTATTATGAGGAGAAAGAATATGCATGTCGATAAAACCGTGGAAAATGTTCGGGCTTGTATGTGTTTATCATGTCCGTCTTATACAACAACCTGTAAATTAAAGAACGGAAAGGATATTCCGTATGACGTATCACATTTGGAACATCTGGAGCTTATGTTTTGCGCTTTTGAAAAAAGCAATTGCATTCATGAGAATCGTGGGTGTTTATGCGAAAAATGTCCTGTCCATAAAAAATATGCATTGAATAATGAAGACTACTGCCTGAATACGGGCGGCATATTGTAATTTTTATCAATCGGAGCCTGAAAATGTTAAAACCGGCCGTGACGAAAACGGACAATGCGGAAAGCCGCTTTCTGCATTTGTACAAAATTGTGCAGGAACGGGAAAAGTATCTGAGCAAAGAGGCATTGGTGGTACAGTATAGCGCATTGCTGCGCTATTTTATGAAATTTTTACAACAAAAGGAAGAGTATACGGCCAATGTTGCAGCTATTTTGTATTGGACATATACAAAACTTGGCGATATTTATTATGAAGACGCTTTACAAAATCAGGATAATAGTAAATACTTTCTGGCAGCAGAATATTATAACCAGTCTTTGGCTTATGCGCGCAGTGCGGAAGAAAAAAGCCGCGTGCTTTTAGCCCTGAAAGACATTTATTATTATCTCAATGATGAAGATGCTTATGTTCGGGTAGAAGAAACATGGGCGGAGAATCATGACAAGGAGGATAAATTTGCAGCGTATATGCTGCTGGCTCAAAATGCGGAAACGCCTCAGGTAAAAGCTCAGTTTCTGGAGAAGGCCCTGAACGAAGTTATGGGACAGGATGAAAGCTTTTATGCCAAGTATCAGGATACGCTGTATATATGCAGCCAACTGGCGGCAATTTATGAGCTTCAGGGAGAAAAAGAAAAAGCGCTGCGGGTAAAAAAACTGCGCGAAAGTACGTTGAAACTGTTAAACTAGGAGGCTGTAATGGCACTGTATACGACTGATTTGCTTATTTTAGGATCCGGGCCAGCCGGATATACGGCGGGAATTTATGCGGCGAGAGCCGGACTTAAGACGATGATTGTTTCCGGCAATCAGGAAGGCGGGCAGCTGACCATGACAAGCAGTATAGAAAATTTTCCGGGCTTTGAAGAAATAAGCGGTTTTGAACTGATGGACAAGATGAAACAGCAGGCGTTGAAATTGGGTGTTCAGTTTGCCAATGACAATATTGTCGAGGTGGATTTCGGCAATCGTCCGTTTGTATGCAGTTCCGAAAACGGGCATTCCTATAAGGCAAGAGCAGTTATTGTGGCGACGGGGTCTTCGGCAAAATGGCTGAATATTCCGTCAGAGAAGAAATATCTCGGATATGGGGTTTCAGCGTGTGCGACCTGCGACGGTTTCTTTTATCGGGGACGGACAGTTGCGGTTATCGGCGGCGGCAATTCCGCCGTTTCGGAAGCTTTATATCTGGCGACTTTGGCAGATAAGGTCGTATTGGTTCACAGACGCCATCAACTGCGGGCTGATAAAATTTTGCAAGATAAAATTTTCAATAATAAGAAAATTGTGGTTGAATGGGACAGCGTTGTTGAAGAAATTGTCGGTGAGGACAATCCTTTAAAAGTAACAGGTATTAAGATTAAGAATGTCGAAAATGATAAATTGAAGACAATTCCGGTTGACGGCGTATTTGTGGCGGTAGGACATCAGCCGAATACGGATATTTTCAAAGGAAATCTGGTTTTGGACAGCAAGGGGTATATTGTAACGCATGAAAATTGTTCGGCAACGGATATCGAAGGCGTTTTTGCCGCAGGCGACGTTAAAGACCCCAAATATAAGCAAGCGGTTATTTCTGCGGGCAGCGGGGCAATGGCGGCGATGGATGCGATAGAATATCTGGATGTTGAGTAGAATGTTTTTTCGGCTGCAATTTGCGGCCGAAATTTTTTATCTGATTTCTATCGTATACAGGCAGTATTTTGAATTTAGCCGGTATTTTAGGCGAAAGGCGAGCAGGTCATTGCGGTATGTGTTTTCTCCGCAGGTTCGATAAAGCAGAGTATCTGGCGTTTGGGCAACTGTTTCAATTATTTTATATCGGTTTATCTGTCTGTAGAAATGGTAGAGAGTTTCCTGAAAAGCCTTTAAAGAAGAAAAATCTGTCATCGTTTGGTTTAGCAATTTGATATTTGGCGAAAGGTAAGGTTTAATAATATTGGCATCGAAATGTTCTAAAACGAGAATTTGCTGTTTACTGCCGGGGAACAGCTTATTTATGGCAACGGCACTGTTTTGGAGGCTGCGCAAATATGCGCAGTCTTTCTTTTTGTATTGGTTATAAGGATTGAAGATGAGAAGCAGGGCTATAATGCCCAGCAGGAGAGTTGCAGAGGGCGAATGTGCCGCGGATTTTTCTTTTTCCAGCCAGCAGGCTGCAATCAGACAGATGTAAAAGAAGTTATGGTGATGTATGGCTCCGTGATAGACGAATGTGAAAGTCAGAGCAAGAGTAACCATTGTCGAAGCAAGAAAAAAAACGGCAACGAATTGTTTTTGCTTTAGAAAGAAGAAAAAATATAATAAAATTATGCCGAAAAATACATGAATATTCAATGGAAACAATGCCATATTCAGGTCTTCCTGCAGGGAATGAAAGACAGGCGTGTATTTGGGGATATCTGCGTTATAACCATAGAATTGTAAAACAATGAGCAAAATTTCCAACAGTGCGGCATTTATGGTTAAAAACAGCGGCAATGACAGGCGTTTATTGCGGAATGATGAGCAGAGATTTTCTGTAAAATAGATAAATCCCAGAGGAAAGGCTGTCCAGAATCCCATAAGATTGGTGTTAGCCAGCAAAAGCAGTAGGAAAAGATAGAAAACAGGGTGTTTTTGGCGGGAAGGATAAAAACTAAGCAAAGAGAAAAGCAGGAAAACGGAGAGCGTATAGCTGCGGGCGAAGCCTGCATATAATTGGAGAAAAGGTGCCGAAAGCGTAATGAGATATTTGACGTACGCGGGAAACGGCGCATATCGGTATAGCAGGTAAAACGCGCCGATGACGAGAAGCAGATTGAGGAAATAGAGCGAATACGGATAAAGCAGATTTGCTTTTGCCAAGGGCATCAGCAAATAATACCAAAGGAACGGATGCCCTTCAGTCTTGCTGACAGTAAAAATTTCTGCAGTAGAAAGGTGTCGGGCGATATTCCACGCATGAGCTTCGTCATAATTCGGCGGGCAATCCCAGTTTAACCAAACGGCAGCTGCGGTTAGAATGGCAAAGCCTATAATATACAGGTGATATTTCAGAATGTTTTTCATTCTTATACGTTGAACAGAAAGTTGAGCAAGTCTCCGTCTTTGACTACATAATCCTTTCCTTCGGAACGCATCTTTCCGGCTTCCTTGCAGCCTTGTTCGCCGCCAAATTTAATATAGTCGTCATAAGCGATAGTTTCGGCACGAATAAAACCCCGCTCAAAGTCGGAATGAATAATTCCGGCGCATTGCGGTGCTTTGGAGCCTTTAAGGAAAGTCCAGGCCCGAACTTCTTTGGGACCTGCGGTAAAATAAGTTTCCAATCCAAGAAGTTCGTATCCGGCTTTAATGATTTTTGTCAGTCCGGTTTCTTCCAGACCAAGGGCAGAAAGAAATTCTTTCTTTTCTTCTTCGTTGTCAAGCTGGGCGACTTCTGATTCAATAGCGGCGGAGATAACTACGGCTTTGGCATTTTCCTTTTCTGCTTTGGCAAAAACTTTTTGAGAGAATTCATTGCCGGCGGCGGCACTGTCTTCATCTACATTGCAGACGTAAAGAACCGGTTTTGAGGTTAGGAGCTGAAGCATTTGGTATTGTTTCCATGCATCTTTGTCTTGCGGAGACGGTGCTGCCGTGCGAGCGGGTTTGCCTTCGCGGAGAGCATTTATAATCGGTTCCATGACCCTGGCACGAACTGCGGCTTCCTTGTCGCCGCCGGTTTGCGCTTTCTTTTTTGTCTGTTCAAAGCGTTTTTCAAGGGATTCCAAATCAGCAATCATCAGTTCCGTTTCTACGATTTCTGCATCGCGAATCGGATCAACACTGCCTTCAACGTGAGTGATGTTACTGTCTTCAAAGCAACGCAGGACGTGGATGATGGCGTCGGTTTCGCGGATGTTGGCAAGAAATTGGTTGCCGAGTCCCTCACCTTTGGAGGCTCCTTTTACCAAGCCGGCAATATCAACGAATTCAAGCTGGGTCGGTACGATGTTTTTCGGGTGGACGATAGCTGCCAGTTCCTGCAATCGTTTATCGGGTACGGCAACACGGCCGGTATTCGGTTCAATGGTACAAAACGGAAAGTTTGCCGCCTGAGCAGCAATTGTCTGAGTCAAAGCGTTAAAAAGAGTTGATTTTCCGACATTGGGGAGGCCGACGATGCCGCAGTTGAATCCCATTTTATAACTCCTAAAGATGGTTGTTTGTTCAATAAGGAGGGTTATACTAAAGAAGTGCAGCTTTTGCAATAAAAAAATATACCGCATTAACGGGCGGTATATTTTGTTTGGAACAATCTCTGAAGCAGTTTTTAACCAAAAAAATGCCGATAAGTTACCGGGTGTTTTTGGTGTATTTCCTTTTTTCCGGTTTCACTCCATTGATGTCCGGTTTTGTGAATGTAATAGAGCAAATTCGGGCGTTCCAGAGAGAGAATCGCCGGCTCTGCGTCTTGAATAATGCCGGATTGGACAATTGTCCGGGCATAAGCTTCTGAGAGCCAGCCGTAGCGGTTGATGAATTCAAGTGCAAAGCCGTACTTGTGCATGACCGGAATATATTTGATAAAATTTTTATCCTTTTCCGGGCAGCATAAGTTAATATTGCCGAGAATTCTGCAGATTTCTGTTGCTTCCTTGGCTGTTGTGCAACAGTCAAAATACTTGTTTTTATTTTTATCAGAACGAAAGCAAAACCTTATTTCGCTGTTGCTGCAAGAAAGCAGGATTTCTGATAGTTTTGAGCAGGAAGGTTTACGCCGCATTTTTGCAATAACTGTTTTGAAAAAGCTCATAATGATAGGATTTAAAAATTAGAAGAATAATAGTTTGAAAACTTTATTTGCTGTTGTGCATGCCGATTATGTTAGAATAATGGGTAACGCCTTTTTTGATTAGTTCGTTTATGGTTGAAGCGATGAAATCTATTCTTTCTTGCAGAAGAGTCATTTCGGCTTTAGAAAAACGCGATAAAACGAAGTTAACAGTGTCTGTATGATGTTCCTGCGGCGAACCGACGCCAATGCGGATGCGGTTATAGTTTTGCCCAATTTGGGAATCGATATTTTTCAGCCCATTGTGTCCACCGGCTGAACCGCCGATTTTGGCTTTTAATTTGCCGAGTGCCAAGTCTTTGTCATCATGGATGACGATAATATTTTCCGGTGGAATCTTATAAAAAGCGGCAACTTTGCCAACAGAATTTCCTGACAGATTCATAAAGGTTTGAGGTTTTAAGAGCAGCGTCTTGATGTCGTCAATGTTTCCTTCGGCAATCAATCCTTCAAATTTTGCCCTGTACGGGGAAAAATTATAGCGGCTGTATATTTCATCAGCCGCCATAAATCCTATATTGTGGCGGGTTTTTGCATATTCTTCACCAGGATTGCCCAATCCGACCACTAAAAACATTTTGCGTTCCTTGAGCCTTAGTTGCGCATAAAATCAACGTGAATAGGCATATCGGATACCGGGTCAAACTGGACGTCTTTGCAGACAACCTTTTCTGACTTGCCGTTTAAGGAAATGGTAATTACCGATTTGTAGAAGTCGCGAAGGTCAAGAGCTTTTTCGAGTTCTACCGGGTGCAGACTGATGTTAACGGCATTTTTTTTGCCACCGTAAATAACTGCAGGGATACGGCCTTCTCTACGACATGCACGAGCTGCCCCCTTACCTGCTTTTTCACGCAAATTTGCATTAAATGTAATTTCTGACATGTTTTAATCCTTTATAAAATTAAATTTATACCAAACGGCCTCCAGGGGTGTCGGTTGGTGGGAGTCTTATAGCGCTTATTGTTTTAAAAATCAAGGCTTTTTTGGAAAAAAAGAGGAGGCCGCAGCCTCCTTTGCCGTTATATCTGTTCACTGACAGCCTGAGCTTTCTGGAAATCCCGTTTGTCTTTGAGAAATTTCAGGACGCCAAGCGGGATTGACAGCGTGTACAAAGCTGTCAGTACTCCCAGGGTCAGCCAGGTTTGTGTGAAGAGAAAGTTTGCCATTAGGGCAACGATTATCAACAGCGGAATAATCATAGATGCGTTAATCTTGGTTTTTTTCAATGAAATGGTGGGGATTCTGCTGGTTTCAAGGTAAGAAACAATGCACATCCATAAGCCGCAAAACAGGTGCGTGCGCAGGTAATTTTCTGCTTCAATGAAATCAAAGCTGATTAAAACAGGCATCATCACCATTGCCGCAGCTGCCGGAGCCGGAACGCCGGTAAAGTAATGCGACCAATAGGGCGGAATAGTTTTATCTTCAAGCATGGTATTGAACCGAGCCAGCCGCATAGCCATTCCCATAGCGTAAAGCAGGCAGAAAAACCAGCCGATTTTAGGCAGGTCAAAGAGGCACCACTGGAACATCAGAATAGCCGGGGCAACGCCGAAACTGACGAAATCGCTGAGAGAATCCAGTTCGGCTCCGAATTTTGATGATGCTTTCAGCATACGGGCCAACCGACCGTCCAGCCCGTCAAACAGGGCGGCGAGAAAAATAAACAGGACAGCTTTACTCCAGTCTTCCTGTACGGAATAGCGAATAGACGTGATGCCGGAGCACAGAGCCAGCATGGTTACAATATTAGGAACAAGTTTACGGAATGGAACTTCCGAAAATTTGTTTTTGGAAAGTTTTAATTTCCGATTGATTGGTTTCATAAAATTTGCCTTTCTGTCATGTTTGTGCCGAAACGTTGTTTCTGCCGCACAAACGGTATGTTAATAAGCGATATGCGCTGCATATCCAAAACACGGAAAGTTTAGCGGCAAATTAAAAAAAAACAAGTTTTATGTTGCATTTATATTTTTTTGTTTGTATAAAACTCTACGAAAATGATTTGCGCTTGTGGCGGAACAGGTAGACGCTGCAGACTTAAAATCTGTTGGGAGCAATCCCGTGCCGGTTCGATTCCGGCCTAGCGCACCAAATATTTTGCTTGAAAATCAAGCACTTAGATTAAAGGCCGCGATCAAAAAATCAGGCCTTTTGTTTTTTCAAAATCCTTCAAAAACAAGCACTTACATTTTTGCCATACAAAAAACAACTTTGGGAGAGCAAAATGTCTGAAAATTGTATGGCAAACTGTATGGCATCTAAAATCCATTTGTACTTGCGGAACAAAATTTTTTACTATAGAGTGGAATTGCCAAGGGTTAATCATAAAAGACGGTACCAGATTATCTCTTTGCATACACAAAATTACTTTGAAGCGAGGGAAAAGATAAAGCAGATGGTTACGATTGAAGAAAAATTCACACGCTTGCGCCAATTGTATAATAATTTAATTTTTGAAGAAGATACCGATTCGTTCAACCCTTTTGGCTCTTATGGTCTTGGCTCAACTTTTTCTTCAAGTAAACTATCCAAAAGAAACCGTACAGAGGATGTGACAGAGCTTCTTACTTTATACCATGAGATAAATTCAAAATTAGATAAACTCGTAAAAATCTCGGAAGAATACGAAACTTTACTCAATAAAATAAAGAATATTGAAGGCACAATAGAGGAATTCATTGGTCCTGTTAATACTTTACTTGCCGAAAGCAAATCCATAGGCAAAAAAAATCTTATAGCACCTCAAACGCCCAAATGTACCATAGGACAAGTTTTGGATAATTTGTTGTTACAAAAATCTGCCTCCACCAAAAATAGGTATCAAACCCGAATTAAACAGACGATTGTTAATTTGCTTAAAAGCGTCGGGCTTTCTTTAGATGATGATTATGCAAAGTTTCATAATGTTTCCATGATTCAGAAATTATCCGAAAACATAGTCCGTAATTCTTCAACTAAAAACGATAGGAAAAAGGCGTACGTTAATTATCTTAAAGAATTGGCAAGAGTTGGAAATAATATTAATCCGGACGCTTATAAAACCAATATCTTAAATCTCTTTCCAAAAATTAGTGGTACAAGGAAAATTGATAAAAATCCGCATAAACCTTATGAAAAAGACAAATTACTTGAGATGTTTGATCCAAAGCATGATTACTTTAAAAAGAATCCTGATGCGTTTTGGGCTTGTATGATTGCTCTGTTTACAGGCGCGAGAATAAATGCGGCCATAACTTTACAATATAAAGACATCTTAAACCAAAATGGCATTCCATGCATTCAGTTTCTTTCGGATCATCATATTAAACAACTTAAAAATGACGCCTCGGAAAGACTTGTGCCTATTCATCAACAATTATTGGATCTAGGCTTTGTTGATTACGTAAATCGCCAGAAAACAAAATTAAAAGCCAAAGATAACGATTTCATTATTAAAAAATGCAAAACCAAGAGTGGCGAATATAATAACAAATTTTTCATGCGCGAGTTGGCTCCATTTTTTATGGAAATAAGGGTTAAAACCGGTGCCAATGATGGCTATGACTTCCACTCTTTTAGAAAAAATATCAGCATTGCTCTACAAGACAGTGGCGTGGGAAGAACTTATATTAATGATATTATCGGTTGGGAAGGCGACACCACCATGGAACAATCTTATTCCAACCATAGCCTTGAGCAAATTAAAGAGGAAATGAAAAAATTAAACTATGATTTTTTAGAGCCTCACTTCAAAAAATGGAAAACCATTATGGCCAAGTTGTAGGATCTAGGCACATTTTGCTTGCCTAAAAAGCCAAAACGGACTTTAAGCCGGCGGGAGGGTACCCATAGCGCCCAAGGATACGGCTAGCCAGGGTACCCCCTAGCCGAGGTACCGCCGGGATTCCTCCCCTTCAGTTTTTTTTGAGACCGAAATTTTGATCATTTTTCTTTGAGACCTGACAAGACTTGTCAAGTAACCTCTCTCAGGCCTTTACACACGAGGCACTCCACCACCCTCAGCCGTTTTCAATGGAACATCATCTACAATTTTAATAAGGTTGATATAAAAGCAGGGAAACCGAAGTCTCCCTGCCTTATCTAAAGATCTATTATCGTGGGATAGTCATTAAGATTCTTTGGACTAGTCGTGGTGCAAACGCTTCTCCAAGGACCTCTCGCAGTAGCTTATCATCATCAATAGCCCATGCGGGAAAAGGAAAATCATCCGGCAAATCATAGCCACGTAACAGCTCCAAAACCGTATAGGCCCTAGCATCGGTATATGTACCATTTTTACGTGCTCTTCCCGGATGGCATGTTACCATTCCTCCCATACCCGTCGAGTTCCTAAGGATACACGGAAAGGGTCCGTCCCATTTCGGTCTGCGATATGCTGTTGCATAAAGTTCCTTTGGTGTTCCATCTTTGCGAACGGGTCTATACTTTTTTTCCTCATTCTCAAAGGCTGAATGCCCAGTTGCTGTATGCTTCATAATTTTGACATCTCGTTCAGACCAATACGGAGCATTGTGATACTTCAACTTATCTAGCTTTTTACACCATTTGGGATTTTTGGCATATTTTACAATTGCACGTTCACCCGCTTCCAAAGAAGGCAAATCTGCTATAGCATCTCTCAATGTCCGCCATTGATTTTTAGGTAGCTCTGGAGGTAATACCCATTCGCCTATTTTGGAAGCTAAGACAATCGCACGAACGCGGTGCTGCGGTGTTGAACTATATTCACGCGCATTTACTTTCTGATAAAAATTAACCGTATACCCATGATCTTTGAAAAATTTATCCAAATATTGACGGATTGTTTTTCCTTCAAGTTTTGGTAGAATGCTACTTGACGAATAATCCAAAAATTCCGGGACATTTTCAATCATAACATTGTCAAAATCCCCCTTTTCTACTGCTTCCGTAACTTTTAAGATCAAGCTATTGCGAACATCTTTGTCTTTATCTTTGCTTGTATTTGCCTTAGAATGTCCCTGACAAGGTGGAGACGCCATAAGAAGAGAACAATGATATTCTTTTGCTTTGGCAATAAATTTATCCATAACCTGGTTTATATCCTTCGCAAATACATAGCAATCCTTATAAATACATTTATATAAATCAGCGCGATCGGGTTCAAATTCTACCGCCACCATATTTTTAACATTGGCTTCTTTAGCGTAAAATTCTCCTATACCAGCATTGGCAAACATTACTGCAGCATTAATCGGTTTCATTTTTTTGCTCCTTTTCGAAATTTTGAGACAAAGTATCCCATTTTGAGTTAAAAGGTTTGGATGCAAACACATCGAGATACCTACCTTTTGGATACATCCGCTCGATTATTTCATGATAATATTTCTGTATTATACACGTATTTTTACTTATCTCGTGATGAACAGATGGTCTGGTTAATTGAGGCTTAGGAGTTTGTTCGCTCTTTATCGCTACCAATAAAATTTTGTGTTGGTTATTAAAGCAAAAATTAGTTTTTTTTGCTTTTCCAAACACCAAAATACCCATGTCTTGAAGAGGAGTAAATCCCCAGGCTGAGGCAATATCCAATGACGAAAAGAATTCACTTCTTGACGTCCACAGAAATAAAACAGCATTATCCGTCGCTGGAATTTGTAGCTTTTTTATATCTTCAATAGAGCAGGCATCTTTACATGGCATTTCGCCTTTATAGGGAGGATTTGCGTAAATAACATCATACTTGTCCCCGCCCAATTTAAGGGCTTCAGGATAATGAATTGCCGTAAACGCCTCACGTTTTTTCTTCATTTTCTCATCTCGGTTTTTATCTGCACGTTTTTTTCGAAGTATTTTTAAGGCCAATCTTCTTGTTGGTAATTCAGCATTTTTTTTGGCTTTCTCTATGGTTTCCTCACACAAATCGTTGTCAATCTGTTGAATCTCCCAACCCTGATGAACGTTTAAGCCATATTCAACCTCAAGAATTTTGGTTTTGGTTTTTATTTCGGTTTCTTTGCCTTTCACTTTATACTTATCGCTTCTAAAACCCGACAACTTTGGAAGCTTTTTGATTTCTTCAGCTAACTTCACATCGGATTTCAAAAGTGTAGATGCTTTTTCAAAAGCCTCATCATATAATTTCCTGTACTGTTCTTCAGAAAGTTGCGTACTTTTAAATGATTTAAATGCTTGAGAAACTATTTTTTCTAAACGTTTTTGTTTTGTTTCATTTGCTTGCAAAACGGAACCATTTTTAGAATTTAAATATTTTCTATTTTTCATATTCAATACCTTCTTAATAAAGTTAAATTAATCAGCCCGGTTGCCCGAACTGCAAAAAGGAGTGTATGCCTATGAAAAACAAAAGTAAAATCAATGTAATTGGAAAATAGGAAGTGATGAGAAAAAGAAATTGGAAAATAGGAAATTTAAACACAAAAAAACATGAGAGGTTCTTCTCTCATATTCAAAAAGCCTTTAATGGAGTTCTAAAATTGGTAATTTTTTTATCGAGTCGCCAAATATTCTAGTTCTGGCTTATAATACCTGGGCGATTGAGGCGCATAGTCCGTATAAGTTAAATGACCTTTCCTCGTATGTGTATAAATAGTTCGTTCGGTTTTTTTCATGATTTCTGCGGCAGTCTTGCGATTACACCACCATTTATTTCCTTTATTTGAATAATCTACATCGGGATAATTATCCGTTGCTTGGTGAAAATGTGCCTTAAGATACTCATTTACGGAATTCTTATCAAACAAACCTGTGTTTTCATCAAGACTTATCTGACCTTTTCTAATTAATACATTCAATGTCTTAAAATCTATATTTAAGGCATTTATTACTTCCTTCTTAGTTAAATAGCTTTTACCTTCTTCTGGAGCTATTTGTAATGCCGTTTTGCCCGTTACTTCTGAGATTACTTTACATTGCATTAAACGATCTTCGGCATTCTGCACCTGATCAAAATATGTTTTAACTGTGTTATGACGCGAACTTTTTAATCTTAAAAAAGAAAAGTCGGACAAACTCTCCAAGAATTTATAATATTGAACCAACGCCGGCTTTATGCTTTTGTTATCTTTATCGTATTGAATATGTATTGACACAGTAGAAATTGATATAGATTGATCCTCGGGCAGAACTTCTGAAAGTTTTTCAACAATTTCTGATGAATTCGAAGCCATCAATCTATAACTTTTCAAGATAAGACTTATGTCCGCATCTTGATTGTCTGCTTTTGTTTCCCAATAATATTTAATAAATTCAAGATAACCTTTGATTTGAGATATGTTTATTGAAGGTAAAAGATAACTCTCCTTATTACAAACCAAACACAAATTTGCCTGAAGATAATCTGTGCCCGAACATATTTCGGCGATTAACTTAAAATATTCTACGGCATCTTCTACGTTATCTTTACTGAAAAAATATTCTTTAGGGTAGCTCTTATGACACATAATAACCGCTGAGCCAATATTCTTCGCCAACATTTCCCACTTGTCGGTTGTATCAGAGCCAAACAACTTCCTGCAAAGGCGATTTATCCGGTTTGTATATTGATATAATGTGCTAAGCTTACCATTATCTGTCTTTTCTCGGATTCCTTTTTCTTTGAGCCAAGAGCGAAATTGAATTTTTATATTATCTTCTGTCATGTATCTACCACCTCGTTCATAATAAAGCAGAATTTGCCTAAAAGTAAAGATGAAAAGTTATAAAACCAACCTCATTTTTTTTGTTAATTAGGTTGGTCGCTAGTGGAAACCACAAAAAAACACAAAAAAAAATAAATTTTTTCATCAAATTTCGGAAAAAAAATAATTCTAAAAAAGAAAGGAGAGTACCCATGCAAAAAAAACAGAAAATGAAATCCCAAAAACCAAATCAACGTGCTTTCAGAGGCTTTATTTTCAAGGTTAAATCTTGGAAAGAGCCTGTTGATGCCTCGTTTTATATCAGTAATATATGTAAAAGTGAGGTCAGAAATAAAGAAATATCAGTCCATAAATTACCTATATGGAGGAATGTAACACCAATTCAAAGACTGGCATATTTCTTTTATTTTATGTCCGAAACAACAGATTTTACATCTCTTAAACCGTTCACGTTGAATTTAAGTAAAGAATTTAGAGAGAAGTATAAAAAATTAACATACAAGAAGTTAAAAGCTGAAATTATCAAGAAAATGTATGGTAACCTCGACTATATCTTTCAATCTTCAGAAAAACCCATGATGGCATTTATTCTGGAATCTAAACCTACAAACAAAAGAAAGGACATTAACGATAAAGAAATTCACATCCACGGAATTAGACAGGTATATAGTGAAGATGTGGATCAGAAAGTAAGATTAGCCTTAAAGACATCTGTTTGTAATGGAAAGAAGGAGTATAAATATCCTATATATCATAATATGCTTCAAACATCTAACGATTATGGCGATTATCCATATGGAGTTAAAGGTTGGATGCGATATATTAATAAAAGCCCTCATTCAAACAACGGACTTTACATATCTCTTCCTCTTCTTGATAAAATACGCAAAGACTACGAACAGCTTTATAAGGAATATCAGGATAATATCAAAAAATTAAAGGAAAACGGTATAAAGATAAAATACATAAAACCTGATACATTATAATTATGTCCCTTTTTAGATTATCTGAAAAGTTTCATGTTAATTCCTAAACCATACACCGGCATCCTAAAGAATTCCTTTCTATCCGAAAATGTTCTTCGAACCTTAAACTCAACGAAAACACAAGCACAAACAGACCTAATTTAGCCAATAGCAAGCCAATTTCAAAAGATTTGATCAGACCTATACCAAATAACACAACCGAATCCTACGATCAAAAAATGGAATCTTGACAAATTTCGATTAATTGACATCGATGTCACATAATGGAAAAAATCTGCTTTACATTCCCTAAAAAGCACGACAGTACGGGAATATCAAGGGAAATTGAGGGTTATAGCACATTGTAAATAGGTATTATTATGTTTAATTTTCTTAAAAGTCCGACTTTTAACACAGTTATGTCCAAAGTTGAATGATGAACCTCGTTTACAATTTTAATGAGGTCCGTTCTAAAAAGTATGAAGAACCGTAACTTAAACGTAAATGATGACTGGAAAACCCCACAAGACTTATATAATAGCCTGGATAAAGAGTTTCATTTTGATTTTGATCCTTGTCCTTTTAAGCATGATATAACCTTATGGAATGGCTTAGACATTGAATGGGGAAAGAGAAATTTTGTTAATCCGCCATACTCCAGAACCTTAAAAGAGTTATTTATTAAAAAAGCCTACAAGGAATACCAAAAGAATAAAATTGTCGTGATGTTACTTCCGGTTTCGACATCCACTAAAATTTTTCATGAAATCATATATCCAAATTGCGAAATCAGATTTTTAAGAGGTCGTGTTAAATTTGAGGGCGTTAACTCATTTGGAGAGACTGTTTTGAATAAATGCGGTATGTTTGACAGTATGATTTGTATATTTAATCCAAAAATACCTCCCAAAGCTCCATAAATAGCCCAGAAACAAGCGGTTTTGATAAAACAAGTAAAAGATAAGCCCAACTTGAAATCAATCAAATCGGGCTAAATTTTAGGCTGTATCCAACAAACAGTTTAATATTCTTCGGCCAACATAATCGTCATAACACGATTTGTAACTTCCGGATTACTTGGATCTTCAGAACCGTATTGGTAACTCTTGTCATAATAGTCAATCTTCCAAAAGATTTTCTCGCCATTATGATCAAAACTTCCAAAATCGTGTTCGCCATACGGATCATTATCCTCGGTGAAATCATCAAACTGCCTGACTTTCTTAAGAATCTCAATTTTTTCCAAAGTTGACCGACAACTGATACCCTTGGTTAACATCACTTTACCACCGCAAAATGTTTGTCTTAAGTTATCATTCAATGTCTTAATATCGCTCATAACACGCCTCTTTAAGCTGATATTTCAGATGTAACAAACATTTTGAATTTTCTTAAGGCCTGCTTAACCGAAGTATGACTTCTTCTGCCATAGCTTGCTTTTTCGCCCAAACTTTCATATTCTGGCAAGATAGAAGCGATATTTTCAACCAGATGCGCAAGGGTAAATTGCTCTTTTTTGCACAATCTCTCAATTCTTCCGGCATAATCAGCGGATGTTAAAGCGGAATATTTGTTTTCTAAAAGCCAAGTTTCAAAATTTTTCAACATAATCAACCTCCATATTAACTTAAACTAACGATTTCCGTAAAAACAGCGATTCCGCGTTCTTTTTCAGCCTGACAAGCCATAATCGCCTCGCGCAAGCTCCAATAAATGGTTGGCATTAAAACGCCACAAACCTTGATTTGATACATAATTAACCTCCTTTTTTTGATTAACTATGTATATTATGCCGTAAAAAATCTTGTTCGCGAGCCCCAAAAATGCACAAAACCAACGACTTTTTGCTACAATTTGGACGGGATTACTAAGAAACAGACAAAAACTAACATAGTGGTATCGAGGAGTTCACACTAAATTATTCTTTAGATTATATATTTATATAATTGAGGTGGAGTATAAATTAAACCTACAGGATTGTTATACTTAACAATTTTATCAAACTCTATTGCGTAAGCAGTATCTTTTCCTTGAAAATATGTAAAAAAATCATCGTGGTTCATTCCTGAAAACGGTTGAGTTTTAATCCATATATTTTCAGGAGTATCCTTGTATATTTTTGCTATTCTAATTTCCCCAACAATTTTTCCTATAGGTTTTGTTGCATAAATAACAAGAGTATTCACATTTTTTTTAAATATAACCTTACGATATTCAAAACGTTTATTTCCTGAAAAAATTCTTTCAACATATTTTGGCTTGATAGATAACAACACTTTCATTTTTAATACTTTACAATTTTTATTACTTCTAAATCGTTTGGCAAGTTTATTATTTGAGTGTCAAATTTCATACTCAATCCAGAAAATACACTTGACGCACTATGTAATCTCATGTCTAAAAGAAACCCATTATTAAATTCAATCCTTATATGTGAATTATTATTTAAACAGACATTACATTCTGTCGGTAATTGTATGTTGGTAAAATCCATTATTTCCACAAATTTTGAATAATTAATGCATTTATAAAATCCCACATTTCCAACTAAAAATTTAAACAAATTCTGTATAACTGTTGTGTTCAAATAATTGTTTATACTATCCTTATAAAAACGGCAAAGCCTATAATATATTTTTTTATCGATAAAAGTGGGGTTTTGAGACTTTATCTCGTTATATTCCGTAACATTGTGAAAATTACTACGTATATCAGCTAAAATACTATTTTTTATACTTTCATATTCTTGCCTGTAATGCATATCTTCTTTACTACCCTTTTCAAAACCTAAAGCTTGCATTAACGCAGGAATTCTCTGATGTTTAGTTGCATTATGATGATGTTTTATTGAAAAATTATGACATATATTGCATTGTTCATTGTAAATACAAATATCTGTAACATCTCCTTCCATAGCAATAGTATCATCTAGTCTATCTATTTTATAAATATACTGGGAATTTAATAGATTTTTTATCCAATTACTAATTACTCGACTACCATCAGACATATCTAATTTTACATTATTATCCAATTCATTTATCTTTTTAATATCTCTTATTTGACACCGAATACAATTATCCGTTTGCTCCAAATTATCACAATCTTGAAGAAGCTGATTGACGACCATATACTCAAAAGCTCTGCCATGATCATTAGATGTTGTAGACATGAAAAATCCCCATATTTTGTTATTAACATGGGGATTTTAACAAATTAAATTATACTTTTCTACAAAAATTTTTTGATTTGCAATGCTATATTCTTTGCCAGATTAACAGGAACTGCATTTCCAACCATCTTATAGCCATCTGATACAATTTCATATTGAAAGATAAAATCCCTTGGAAATGTTTGAACATCCGCGCACTCTCTAACAGTCATTCTTCTATACAATTTTTCCTGCCCAGGTACAAATATCTGCTTATTGTTTTCTACTTTTATCATCTTAGGTGCTTGTGGATGAATTGGCGCGTGTCTTCCTCCTGCTTGGATAGTAAAAGATTGCTCATTCCAGGCTCTTACTCGATTTCGAGACATATAGATAGTAGAAAAACCTCCAGTCATATATTCATGATTAGGAATTATACAATTATTTGATTTATGATTTTTTTCTCCTGCTGGTACTTCTTTACCCCAAATATCTTTTATTACATCCTCTAACGTATATTTTTTAATATGTGGTTGTGGAAATTTAAAATTAACTTTCAAATCTTTTCTAAAACCGATATATAAAACTCTTTCTCTATCTTGTGGCACATCATAATCTTTTGCATTAACTAATTGAACAAATAAATCATATCCAACATCTTTGAACATTTCTTTTATTGTAGCAACAGCACTAGAATGCCTTTTAGATAGCATACCTGAAACATTTTCAGCCAAGAAAAATTTTGGCTGAATATCCTTCAGAATACGAATAAATTCAAAAAATAACTTACCTCTTGGATCATCTATTCCACGCAAACTACCAGCCTCACTCCAAGATTGGCAAGGTGGACCTCCTATTATACCATCACATTCAGGTATTTCTGAAGAAGGAATGTCTATCACACTTCGAGTATCTAAAACAGTATCCTTATGATTATACCTATATGTGTCCCATATACTTTTATCATATTCATTTGCCCAAATAACATTGAACCCAGCTTGAGAAAAACCCAAGTCCAATCCTCCCGCACCGGCGAATAAACTTACAACTTTAATCTCAGACATTCTTTTATCCTTCTAGCGTTGAATTATATTCTTAAACATAAAAAAAAAACTAAAAAAATAAGATTATCAGCAATTTTTTATCTTGAACCACTCAAGAGCTAAAAATTCTTTATCCCGGCTTTACGGATATTGAATTGAAGAATATGACAGACAATCTGATTGATTTTTATACGACAGCCGTAAAAGTCGTTTTAAACGACAAAGAAACAAATTCAGAAGAATTTGACATCGACGACAAAAACTTTCCCGCCTAACCTCATTTATTCTGTAAATAAGGTTAACCGGTTGATAAATCGGCAAATTGTTAGCAAAAAAAGCGCAAAAAAATGCATTTTTTCGCGTACATTCTCAAATTTTCACGACATAATAAACCTTAAACTAACGAAGTGTGTTTAGATGGCCAAGTGTTAAAATACGAGCTGCAGGCACCTTTTGACAGGCTACTTTCCTGCACCAATTATAAGAAATAGCCCTAGAATCTTGAGGAGTTTAAAAAATGAATCAAGAGTTAGATGGTATTTTATCTAACCGTTAAACCTGCTTTTTTAAATATTTTTTTTATTTCGTTGCTAATATCTTTTTTTACTGAATTAATTCCTTGTTTTACTGCAATTTGATGCAATGAATCAAAATCATTCAATCTTCCACAATTTGCACATTTGATTTGCTCACCTTCTTTAGGACACAACCTTTTGCTAGGTAACGAAAAATTTTTACTACCACAGAATACACATTGTAACTTAACCCTATAATTACCTTTCATTATTTTCTGCCTAAATAAAATCCTATTATAAATGATAAAATCACTGAAATAATTGTATTAAACAAAGGATGTGCCAATAAAGAATTCATACATTGTTTATAGGGAGATGTAATTTGTGCTGATTTCGCTCTTGCCATACCTTTATCCGTAATAATTAAATAGTTAAAATTTTCACTTGCTGAAAGGTGTTTTAAATACCCATCCGTTACGCATTCCGTTAACAAATTTTTGAAGGTTTCATCATTTATTTTTAAAATTTTTTGTAAATTTATTGAATCCTCATCTTTATCATCTTCGTCGAAAGAAAAATTAAAATTACTGGTTCGAGGATGCCCTCCCGTTTTTATAATTTTTTCGCGCATATAAATAAGGATTTTATCAATCATCTGTTCATGTTTCATTATAGTTACCGCCATATCTTTAAATGTTACTTATTTTTATCTAGGGATTTTATTTTGAAAGCGCAAGAGGTCGAGTAAATAAACCGAAATATATATTATAAATTTACTCAGAAACTGCACATTGTTTTCAGACACGATGAATGAAGGGCTTAAATTTCGATTTAAGTCCTTATTTTTTATCAAAAATCTTGAGTCCGGATGTTGTTCTTTTTGTTTGTTTTAGATGTATTTTCGCATTTATTGATAACCTTTTATTAACGTTGACTTCATAGAATAAGGACAATGGAAAGGCGCAAGGAGGGCTGAAAATGTATAAGCCACCGTTTGAAATTACATCAAAAATAATTGAACTCATCTCCAAGATTTCGGAAAAAATCGGGGAAATCAATTATCTCAAGGACAATCCGCGTCACATACAACTACGCAAAGAAAACCTGATCAAAACAATTCATTCTTCCTTGGCTATTGAAAACAATAGTCTAAGCCTTCAACAAATCACGGCCATAATTGAAGGAAAGAAAGTTCTGGGCAATCCGAATGAGATTAAGGAAGTGAAAAATTCAATTCAGGCTTATGACTTGCTCTTGTCGCTCAATCCATACAATGAAAAAGATTTGCTGAAAGCTCACAAACTTATGATGCAAGACCTTGTTGAAAGAAACGGCAACTATCGGCTTGACGGCGTTGGAATATTTAACGGGAAACAACTTGTTCATCTTGCTCCACCCGCTGATAGGGTGCCTCAGCTTATGTCTGATTTGTTTGATTGGCTTAAAAAAAGTGATGTACATCCCCTTGTGAAAAGTTGCGTTTTTCATTATGAATTTGAGTTTATTCATCCTTTTTCCGACGGCAACGGCAGAATGGGGCGATTATGGCAGAGCGTTATTCTAAAAGAATGGAAAGAAATTTTTGCCTGGCTTCCTGTTGAAACCCTGATCAAAGAAAATCAAAAGGAATATTACAGCGTCCTTGGGGTAAGCGATAACGAGGCGAACAGCACAAAATTCATAGAATTTATGCTTTCTTTAATCCTTAAGACGATAGAGGAAATGATACAAACGGAGAAAAAGGTTACTGCAAAGGTGACTGTAAAGGTTACTGTAAATCAAAAGAAAATCCTGGAAGCCCTGAAGAATAACCCTTTTGCGACACAAGAGGAACTTGCCGAAATTGTTGGCCTAACAAGAAAAAGCATCATCGCGAACATGAAAAAACTTCAAGAAAACGGACTTATAAAACGCGTTGGTGCCAATAAAAACGGCCATTGGCAAACAGAGGAATAAAAATATACCTTCCTTAAGAAAAGCATAAATTCCTTATTTGTAGCAATGTTTATCAGCTTGAGCTTTGATTTGCATCTGGAGCTTGATCAGAAAGCTTTTTTAAACCTTCTTCAATATATTCTGTAAAATCGGTTGCATTTGCAAAATAGTTTCTATAAGCTTCTAAAATACTTTTTTTATCGCTACTTTTTACTAATACAATATCATCATTAGGATAGTCTTTTTCTAATTTAAAGTAATGAGCATTTGCTTTTGATAAGCTTTTGAAACCTACTATGTTAAAATGAGGCAAATTACCTTCCATCATAAAATGAATAATAAGGTTATGTTCAAAGATTCTCCGAATTCTTGAAAGAATTTTTAATTGTTTCAATGTTTGTAACAAATGTGTTTCTTCTTCTAGTCTCCTAAAACCTGAAACTAATTCTTGGTTTGTTAAAGAAGCTTTACAGGATGTTTTAGACTCATAAACTCGTGCAATTATTTCACTTGCATATTTAAAAAAGTCCTGTTGTTTTTGGTCACCTTGGCTAAATTTTGCTCGAGAGTTTGTTAAATAATCAGCAATTTCAACAGCCGTTGCCCAAGCGTGCTGATATATAGTCCTATATTGAATTTCAACCAATAAATCATTCCATTTATCAGATCTATCGTTTCCTTTCTTGGTTTTATATGCATAAACATCATGGATGCCTCTATAACCACTCTCTTTAGGTTCGGCTATATAATCTTTATATTGATCAATTTTTCTGATATGTTTGAAACCTTTTGAGCTATGAAGTGATGCAATATAATCACGCATATCATCTTCTTTTTGAAAAATCAATCGACAACCAGCTATATCGTGCATCCTAGCCAACTTCATATTAGGAAATCTTTTTAATTTGTCGTAAATCGTATTTTTTCGTTTTAGCCTTTGAGCAAAATAAATTTCTCTACCTTTTATCCTCCTCCGCAAAACAACCTGCCATGTATTGATTATATGTGTATGAGATGCTCGCCAGTTTTCTACAACTTTTTCATCTTCTGCTGAATAAATGTTATTATGATGATTTAGGTCATAAGCTATATTCTTTGCACAATTATTTATTTTTTGCTTAGAATAAAGTGGATATATTTGTCTTCTATCTTTTATATTAGTCATTATTCTTCCTCTAGTTCAAAACCTTCGTTGGTTATCATAGCTTTTAACTTTGAGCGGATAAAATTTTCGTCCGCGTACTCCCGAAGTGATGTGTCGTTATTTCTATAAAATACGGCCTCATAATCAATCACATCGCCCAATTTAGCGCCAATCCACGGAATGTCTTTATGAGAAAAATCAGACAATTCTTTGCCGGTCTTATCAGATAGACGCTCCAATTCTTTATCAATATGCTCCAACTCAAGCGCCGATAACAACGACAAATCAGCTTTTTTCCTAGGGAGATACTTTGTTTGATCCCGATTAAAATATTTTGTTTTGACTTCTTCCAAGTCGCCATTTTGCTCCATTTCTTTAATAAGCTTAGCAAAATCAACGGGCGTTGGTCCAAAATTGTTCTTGATGTATCTTAAGCCCATGAGCTGTTCTTCATAGAGTTCATAAAAGTCAAAATCAATAAAATACAACAGCTTATATATAACTGTCTGCCCCACATTAGGTTTTGCACCGACTTTGTTTAAAATGTATAAAAGCACCTGCTTAAATTTAGCGATATTTTCTTGCGGGATATTTATCCGCATATCCGTCTGAGGCTTGGAAACGCTTGTTTTCACAATATTGTACTGTGGCGTAACCGGCATTTCATTATCAATAAAGCACGCATAATCAACGTTAAAAATTTCAGCCAGTTTTTTAATAATGTCGGACGAAAAATTACTTTCGCCATTTTCATATTTGCTCAACGTTTGGCGCGTAATGCCTAAGCGTGCGGCCAAATCATCCTGAGAAATACTTTCCCTTTCTCGTAGTGTCTTCATAATGCTCGTCATGACATGTTTTCTCCTTTATAAAGAGTATAAGACTATTTTTCCAATATGTCAATAGCTTTTGACATCGTATTGTCAATTAATTTTTACAATCTCCCGCGTGGTCGTATGCGAATTTTTCAAAGATTTAGTTACTTTTGAGCAAAAAATTGTGTATTTTTTAGTTTTTCCGCGTTAAAATACGAAAAATTCAAAAAATTGTATGGCAAAGTGTATGGCATTTGCCCGAAACAGTTTTTGAAATTTGAGGAAACAAAGGCATTTCAAGGGATTCAAAAAGAAATGGTGCGATTCCGGCCTAGCGCACCATTTATTAAAAACGCTCTTTTAAGAGCGTTTTTTGTTTTTCAAATTAAACGCTTATAATCTGGCAGAATTAAGATAAGATGATGTTGTCAGGCGGGGCAGGCAATTATGGTTAAGACGTTATTGAAGGTTGATTTTTATTGTTTGGGAGAGTAAGCTTCAATAAGTTGATTTGCCGGGAGATAAAATATGAAAAAATTGTGTTTGTTTGCTGTCGTTTTATTAGTGGCGGGGTGTGCCAGTAACGGCGGGTATTATGATGACGGGAATTCTTATCAAAAGCTGTCCCAATCTTTAGACGACATTCACAGTACTGCACAAAAAATCAAGGAGACGAAGGAAGAATACAGGCGCTATGAAAATGAAGGCGACGACTATTGGAAAAACAGAGCCAGAGAGCGTTGGGAACAGCGGCGTTATGACCTTAAATACAAAGGCGAACGGCTAAAACAGGATTGGGAAGATATATTTGGCTAAATATCTTTCGCGGCATCAGGTATTATTTTGTATGCTATGTCGGTTGACGACAAGGAAAAACCGAGATGTGTTAATCCCATTTTTTGAATATGAAAAATACAGCAAGCAAAATCAGCAGAAATCCGACAGCATGGTTCCAGTGGAAGCCTTCTTTCATGTAAAATATGGAAAAAACTATGAAAATTGCAAGGGTGATGACTTCCTGAATTACTTTGAGCTGGGTTACGGAATAGACTTCGTGTCCGAGGCGGTTGGCGGGAACCTGAAAGCAGTACTCAAAAAAAGCAATCAGCCAGCTGATTAAAATGACACTCCATAAGCCGTGCGATTTGAAACGCAGGTGTCCGTACCATGCAAATGTCATAAATATGTTGGACACGGCGAGAAGAATGATTGGATAAATGTATTTCATGTTTTGCCTCTGTTGTTGGGTTGCCGATAATGTATTCCGTTTGTTTTTTAATGTAAAGAAGTAAAGGCTTCTTGATTTTTTTATTTGGCAAAATTGAAGTTCGGGAGATATTTCCCATGGTCGTTTTATCTGGCAAATGTTATAGAAAGGTTTGGCCTGTGTGAATAAAACGATCGTTTTATTTCATATACGTACGGTTGTGTAAAACCTATGGAAATTGCTGGTTTTTGCGGTGCTGCGATTGTAGATTTTAAACGATCCTTTAAATTCATCAGGAAAGCCCGGGAGGTTGGTATGGCTGCGTTGAAAAAGTGTTTTTATAAATTTCTGTTTCGTTGGGTTATCCGTAACAAACATAAGAGAAAACAGCTTTATATATGTTTGCCAAAGACCGGTATTGCGGAATATCGCCGGCTTTCCCGCCTGAGCTCTGAAGAAAACCGTGAAAACAGGGCTTTTAAGTATTTTATGTCTATTGCCTGCATTATTAAAAACGAAGGCCCGTATCTTAGAGAATGGCTTGAATATCATAAATTAATCGGCGTTGAGCATTTTTATGTTTATGACAATGAAAGTTCGGACAATACAAAAGAAGTTCTTCAGCCGTATATTGACGCAGGAGATGTTACGTATATTTATTTTCCGGGAAGGGACAGGCAAGATCCGGCATATTGTCATGCAACAGCCCATTTCGGGCAGGAAACCAGATGGATGGCGGTGGTGGATTTGGACGAGTTTATCGTTTTGCATGAGAAGGATAATTTGCGTGATTTTATGGCGGAATATGCCGATTGCAGCCAGATAAGCCTGCATTGGGTTATATATGGCAGTTCGGGGCATGAAAAGCGGCCTGATGGTTTGGTGCTGGAAAATTTCAAGGGACATTCGGCCGTTCCGGATTTCAGTCCGAAATCTATTTTTAATCCGCGGACGGTTGTTGACTGCGGAGCGCATTATATGTGGGTCTGCGGCAAATGGGTAAATGAAAACGGTGCGGAGTTCGGAAAAGACAAGTCTGTGCCGGTAAAGAAAGCGCAGATAAATCATTATGTGATAAAGTCCTGGGAAGAGTTTTATAACCGGAAAGCTGCAAGAGGGCGGGCAGATTTTAAAACCTTTGGTGAGGATTTGAGGCAATACTTCGACCAATGGGATCGTAATGATATTTACGACGATTTGATGCAGCCCTACGTGGAAAAGTTAAAAAAGCACGGAGTAAAATGACATATTGCGGCAGCTTAATTGTAATGCCATTTCCGGTTAGAGACTGAACGACAGCGTATTGGCGGAGAACAAGTGCTGTTTGCAAAGGGAACTTTAGAAGCAAGAGTATCTATCATAAGTATTATTTAAAAAGGTTGGTTCAGAACTATTTAATTATTTAAACAGGTGTTTTTATTGTCAAAATAGCGTAGCGAATCCCTGTAAACCAAAAATATGAAAGGGACTATGTTATGATTTATGGTTATATACGTGTCAGTACGGATAAGCAAACAACAGAGAATCAACGCTTTGAGATTAAAGAATTTGCCATAAAGAATGAGCTGGTTATCGACAAATGGATAATGGAAACTATCAGTTCCACGCAGGAGTTGGATAAACGCAAATTGGGCAAGTTGTTGAAAAAGCTTAAAGCCGGAGATATTCTCGTCGCTTCAGAATTGTCCAGGCTGGGGCGAAATCTGCTGCAGGTTATGAGTATTCTGCATCATTGTATGGCGTCTGAAGTGCAGGTTTGGACGATAAAAGACAATTATCGGCTGGGGGCGGATATTCAATCAAAGGTTTTGGCATTTGCTTTTGGCCTGTCGGCGGAAATAGAACGCAATTTGATATCGCAGCGGACGAAAGAAGCTCTGTTGCGGCTGAAATCGGAGGGACGGGTGCTGGGGCGCCCGCGGGGAAGAAAAAACGATAAACTCAAGCTGACAGGGAAAGAGGATAAAATTGTTGCCATGCGCCGGGAAAAGATTTCGAAGTCGCAGATTGCCCGGATTTTAGGGGTGGACAGGTTGACTTTGTCGCGGTTTATGGCAAAATATACACCTGAACCGGCAGTGGAAGAACATAGGATTCTGATTTAGAAGCATTTGGGAAAATTAGTATAAAATTTGATTATTGGATAATTTCCGCCTTGCCGGCCTTGGGGGCGGCATTATTGTTTTTTGCGGTTTCAGCTTCTTCATCGGGTACAGAGGCCTGCGGGGCGGATGTTTTTCTTTGTCCTTTGAGATTGCTCAGAAACTGGGCTTCTATTTTAAGGTATTGGTCAAGCAGCCAGCGGGACCGCGATACCGAAAAAATCGTCAGTAACAAAAGAAGAAATGTTACTTTGGGATTTTCGGTCAGGAATTTATGAACGACGGTTACAATAAAGAATGATGATACCAAAATACGGAAACTGGTCAAAACTATCAGTGGCAGCCGGTTGGCCTTTTTGGCCATCCATAATTTGTAATAAATTTTTGAAACCTGGCTGGTGCCGGAGAAAAAGTTGCGCAGACGTATGGTTCTGTCGTCCAGTGTTGTGCAAATTCCGCCGGCGGCCGTATTTTCGGAGTGTTCCGGGTTGTCATGTTCTTCTTTTGCACATTTGACGGCCAGTTCGATTTCTTCAGCCTGTTTGTGGGGAAAAAGCCAACCCAGTTTGTCTTTGATGAATTTTGTAGTAATGATGTTCCAACCAATCAGAGCTTTGAGGAATGGTGCCATAAGGAGGAATGTCAGGCAGGTCATGATGATGTTGGCGGGAATCCTATAGGGAATGATTTCCCGGATAAACGGGCGGATTGCCGAAGCAAAAGCGATGATGCTGTAAAGGATGATTGAAAAAAGGGTCAGACGAAGCAGATAATTTTTGAAGAGGGCGCTCCATAAGCGTTCTTCATTGTGCGTCATAGCGGCAGTCGTTGCATACTTGTTGATGTAATTAAGCCATTTTTCAGGCAAAATCCGGTTAAGGGTTTTGTAAGCCGGTTCGGCGGCTTTTATCATCAGCGGGGTTAAAAATGTCGTAATGACGGAAACGGCGACAATTATCGGATAAACTTTAGGGGTCAATACCTGCAGGCTCATTCCCAATGATGCGATAATAAATGCAAATTCGCCGACCTGAGCCAATGAGAATCCTCCGTAAACGGCTGTTTTGAGCGGTTGTCCCGAGGCGACGAATCCGAAACAGGAAAAGAAAATTTTGCCGATAATGACAATCAGAGTTATGACGATAATCGGTTCGGCGTAAGTGATGAACATGCCCGGGTCAACCATCATGCCGACAGAAACGAAAAATACTGCGCCAAAAAAATCTTTGAGCGGTTGGAGGTTCTTTTCTATTCTGCCGATGAGTTCCGTTTCGGCGAGAATAGACCCCATGATGAATGCTCCAAGTGCGGAGGAAAAGCCGGAGGACGTTGCCAGCAGAACCATACCGAAGCAGAGGCTTATGGTGATAAGGAGAAGCATTTCGTCGGTTAAGAACTTTTGGATTTTTGCCAGAAACGTCGGAACCAGATAAATTCCGGTAATGAAACATAAAATGAGGAAAAAGACAAGTTTGAGCGTGCTTAATCCGAGCTCTATGCCATCAATCGTTTTGCCCAGTGCGATAGTGGGGAGCAATACCAGCAGCAAGATGCCGACGAGGTCTTCGACAATCAAAACTCCGAAAACAAGGTCGGTAAATTTTTGTTTTTTTATGTTCAGATCGTCAAACGCTTTAATAATAATCGTTGTTGAAGACATGGAAATCATGGAGCCGAGGAAAAAGCTGTCCATGGTTGACCAGCCGAGCATAAGTCCGGTGTTATAGCCGATGAACAACATAAAAATGATGTTGGCATTGGCGGTAATCATTGCCGCTTTACCGACGTTGAGCATTTTTTTGAAACTAAATTCCAGGCCAAGGCCAAACAGCAGAAATATGACGCCGATATCTGCCCAAAGGGTCAGGTCTTCCTTATCCCGGACAGTCGGGAGCAAATCGAAGTAGGGACCGGCAAAAATTCCGGCTAAAACGTATCCCAAAACAATAGGCTGTTTGAACTTTTTGCATAACAGCGTCGTAATTCCGGCATAGATGGTTATTAATGTCAGGTCGACAATCAGAGAATGTATTGCGTGCATTGCTTTTGCCAAATTTCGGGATTAAAAACTATATTATCGCAAATATAAAACAGATTTTCTTTAATTTGCGTTAACCTGTTAAGAAAATAAGAGCCGTTTATTATTTTTCCAGTTCAAATACATTTGCACCGGAGTGTCGGAAATATGAGGTTCCCCCATTGTCCCAGTTGACTTGCAGACGGTTTTGCGGTTTGAAAGCAAATTTTCCGCAGTTGCGGTACGGGTTGTTAAAACTGCAAATGCGGTTGTTTTGCTGGTCTATGAAAATATCCTGCCATTGCGGCGTTTTGAGAATGATAAACGGCATTCCTGCCGGCGGTTCAAAGAAATCGGAGGCGAGAGCAAACGGAAATTCTTTTATGCGCAGTCCGTGCTTCTGCTGTTCGTAACGCAAATATACGGTAAAGAGGCGCTCGGCCAGATAGGCAAAAGCCAGTTTTTGTTCGGTGTTGCGGGCGGCGACTTCTTCTTTTATGCTGTCGTACAGCGGGAGCAAAATGCTAAAAAGCCAGGTTGCGTAATCGTTTAGTATTTCGCGGCGGGCAATGAACATATTTGTCGGATAAAACCCTTCGTTACCATGGAGTGTCTTAACGGCCGAATCATACATTTGCGGGTATTTCTGCCGGATAATTTCCAGAGCGGCATCAAGGTCGGAAATGATGTGCTCTTTTTTATATTGTTCGTAGGCGTTTACCCTTATCGGCTCGGATACCAGAATATCGTGTGTGGCAAACCACGGCAGGATATATTTTTTTTCCAGCTCCAAATCGTGCAGAAATTCTTTGGCGAATCCATTAAGGTGCCGTAATCCCAGATGGCGGAAACGCATAGAGGGAAATTCCAGCATCGGGTAGCGGGCGTTGTCGTTCAGGCTGAGAAAACGGCGGTAATGGAACATTCCGACATATGGCGAATCGGTATTTTTCCATATCCAGTACAATGCAGTCAGTTCGGCAAAGTACCGGTTCAGTTCCGAAATGTTATTTCCGGTATCATCGCCAATCATATTGCCTTTGAGCCAGTTTATTTCTTCAGGTGTGAACGTTCCGCGGCGGGAAGGGGTTTCGGCAACGGCGCGGCCGCCCTGTATCGGTTCAAAAATTTCCGTTTTGATTAATGGTGCCGGCTTGTAGTAAACAACGAAGATTTTTAAATAGTCTGTTTTGCAGATGAAAAGGATATAGGCTGCCGCGCATAAAATAAAAGCAGCAAATACACTTAATATCAGGAGTTTGTATTTGCTGCTTTTCATTTCATCGGCCTGTTTCTGCGGTTCGGATTTAAACATAGTTGTACACTGCTTAATCCGTCAAGCGGAGTTAAGCGATAATATTCGGGTTTATCAGTGTTTCCAGTTTTTGAATTTTATTTTTCAGGCTCGCTTTCTGGCTGTTCAGCTGCTGAGCCTGATAGAAATCAATCATCTGTTTGTTTTTTACCAATTTGGTTATATCTGATTTTACCCTTCTTTCCTCAAGCTTCAACTCGCAGAGCTGTACCTGAAGTTTACCGAAAGAATTTGAATTAACCATTGTAGCGTCGCTCCGAAAATAGTGTTATGCCGCTTTGACAGCGATTCTTATTATTTGTGCGCAGTATATATTAATTTAGGTTAAAAATCAAGCTATTTTGAGGGTTAATTTAAAAAATTAAGTGAAAAAAAATAAATTTGTGCTAGTAATATGGAGATTATGCAGATATCTATTGCTGAAAATGAAACGAAACTTATTATAAACAGGAAATTAAGGTATGACTGAAATTAAAAAAATCGGTATTTTGACAAGCGGCGGCGATTGTGCCGGGCTTAACGCGGTGGTTTTGGCCGTGGTTAATTCTGCAACCAAGCTGGGCTGGGAAGTTTATGGCATACACAACGGAACGGACGGGCTAACCGAGGCGCCGCTGTCGTATGAACTGCTGACGGAGAAGAATTTTTCTGATACGCCGTGGCCGCGTCTGGCCGGGTCATACCTCGGGTCACTGAACAAAGGCGTAAAAATGGAATCGCAGGCGGAAATTTCGGCGCGTTTCGGCAAAGGCGTTGCCGAACTCGGACTTGATGCGGTTGTGGTTGTCGGCGGCGACGGCAGTATGAACATCGTCAGCAACTATTGCCGTAATGCGGGGGTCAAAATGGTCGGCATTCCGAAGACGATTGATAATGATACGCCGCTGACGCAATATTCGGTCGGGTTTAACTCGGCTTGTCAGGTTTGTGTTGAGGCAGTTGACGCTTTGTGGAAGACTGCGCGTTCACACCAGCGGGCACTGATATTGGAAGTTATGGGACGCGATGCGGGACATCTGGCTATGCATTCCGCAGTGGCCGGTTTTGCCGATGTCTGCCTGGTGCCGGAAATCCCTTATACGATTGACGGGATTATCAATAAACTGAAAAGCGTTAAGGCAAAAGGTCGGAATCATGCGGTTATTGTTGTTTCCGAGGGCGTCCATACCGAAAGCGGAGAAATGGTTTCCAATACCAAGAATCTTATCGGCGAAAAAATTAACGGCGGTATCGGTGAGTATTTGAGTGCAGCTATCAATGCCAAGTATTCGGAATTCCAGACCCGCGTTACCAAGCTGGGGCATGTACAGCGTGCTGGCGACCCGACGGCATTTGACCGTGCGCTGGCTTGTGCATTCGGAGCGAAAGCGGTAGAATTGCTGAAAGCCGGAAAGACGGATGTTATGGTGGCACTGAACGGCGATAAGCTTAAAACTTATCCGCTGGAAGAAGTTGTTGCCGAGGGAACGACATTGCTGAACAAAGACAGCGTTTATGTCAGAGCGGCTGTTGATATGGGAATGTATGTCGGCGAGATTTAACCGACGTATTTTGGTAAAAGGGAATGGCAGCGGAAAGGCTGCCGTTTTTTTGAGGAGAAAAATGTGATCTTGAAGAATCGTCCGGCAAAAAACGGCTTGCCAATGGGCTGAAAATATGGTAAATTGTTCATATAAGGCATAAAAGGGCGATATATAGCGGGGTGGAAAATGGAAGTAACGTTTTTGAGGGAAAAAGACATTTGGGACGACAATGCGTTGGAAGTGATACAGGCGTATGGCACCGCCGTAGGCATTTCGGATGTTGCCATTGCTCTGGGGACAGGTTGTGGTGGTACTAAAGACATTGCCGGCGTTACTTCCGGGTGTGTCTGGTTGGCGTCTTCCTCATTTAAACATGTCTGTACCGTCTATAAGGGTTCCAAGTATTCCCATATCCCTAATAAACGAGAAATTGCCGGTCGTCCGGCAATGCTGGCCTCTGTAACATCCAAAATTCGCCCGGACAACGTGAGAACGCTGACGCTGCCTAATGGCAAGACGGTACAAATCTGCGAATACGGGGCCTATCCGCAAACCGTGGCGCCTAAAGATGTTAGTCAGGAATTAGAGGTTCAGTACCAGAAAAACGCCCTTAAAACCACCGGCAAAACCTATACTTTCGATTCGGTGGAACTTGACGCCCGAGATACCGGGTTTACCCCGCGAAACTGTGCGGAGTACATGCTCAAAGGCAAAAAATATGTCCGTATTGAAGGAATACCCCGTGGCTGCAATTCAATAATGTCTGACGGTACAGAGGTAGAAAAAGGTAAGGCGTATTGGTTTGAGGTTCAGCCGATAGAATGGCTGATGGATCCCAAGGGTACCTGGGTCTCAAGACAGGCTCTGTTTGCGGGCATCCAGTTTGATACCAAAAATGAATACAACGGCAATTTTGCCAATACGACGATGTATAATTATCTGCAA
>UMBU01025257.1_pt1 | contig 56500 bp, 48 predicted proteins | sample 1964051 | NCBI WGS metagenome assembly UMBU01 (sample SAMEA4835949, study PRJEB28245) | human gut metagenome | biome: gut microbiome; material: fecal sample | place: Denmark | collected 2008
CCTGAATTATGAGCGTAAGTCACATAATTATGGAGAGATATCCACCCTTTAATGGGGAGAGCTGTCGGCAAATATTTGATGGAAATGCCCCGAAAATCACAGGAGAATAGCCATACAATGGGCTGATACACAATAATTATTGGATAAACGTGGTCTGCTCCTGCAAACAGCAAGTTGTCTTTTCGTTAAACGAAAACAGGACGGTTTAACGGCGGAAACGCCGCCAAACCGCCTCCCCCCAAAAAGCTCCGGAGTCGGCTTTGATTTTCCTTATGCCATCTCTATACATTTACTTTCCAATTACAGGATTTTTCTTGAATATCCCATAAATGAGCATATAATCCCTCATCTTTTAATAATTGTTCATGTGTCCCTTGTTCTATAATATTTCCACCATCTAAAACAATAATTTTATCAGCATCACTTATTGTTTTTAGTTTATGCGCTATAACTATAACAGTTCTACCTTGTATTAAAGAATTGATTGCATACTGTATTTCCACTTCATTTTCTGGATCTAAAGAAGCTGTTGCTTCATCTAATAAAATTACAGGAGCATCTTTTAATATAGCACGTGCAATTGAGATTCTCTGTTTTTCTCCTCCAGATAAGGTACATCCACCTTCACCTATCATTGTATCATATCCTTGAGGTAAATGTATTATAAAATCATGACATTGAGCTTTTTTAGCCGCCTCTATTATCTCATTATCTGTAGCATTCTCTTTACCAAATCGAATATTATTCTTTATGGTATCCTGAAATAAATATACGTCCTGAAATACCATTGAAATGCGTTGCATAAGTTTCTCAGGATCAATCTCTCGTATATTTTTGTTACCTAATAATATTACACCTTTATCAGGATCATAAAACCGAGCGCAAAGTTTCATCAATGTACTTTTTCCACTTCCAGAAGGCCCAACTATAGCAGTTAAAGAACCTTGTTTCATTGTAACACTTATATCATGTAGGATATATTTATCATTATACCCAAAAGATACATTTCTAAATATAATATCTCCTTGTTCCGGAGCATCTTGTGTTCCTGACATTTCTGGTTCATTTAGTAAATTCAAAATACGTTCACCTGCAATAGAATAATAACGGAATTCTGCAAGATTGATTAGTGCTAATGTTAGTGGGTCAAAAACTCTGGAGCCAACGATAAGGAACATCACAAAAATAGCAACAGAAAGTTTTCCTCCAATTAAAAGGTATGTACCACATAATATCATCAAAGTAAGTCCCATACGAAGAAGGGTTACAGACAACATGACAATAGGTCCAATCAGAGCTTCTGTTTTGATATTCGCACGTTTGAGATCATTAAATGCTTCCTGTAAACGGATGAACTTTATTCCAGTCATATTATATGCTTTGATAACACGTATACCTTGTAAATATTCTTCCATTCTGCTACTGGCACGTATTTTAGCCAGAATTTGAGTTTGCCCTAGTTTCTTTTGAATACTAGAAGTGAAAATAAGTATTAAAAAAGAAATAGGAAGGGATAAAAACATAGCAATAGACATCTGCCAATCTACGAACAATAAACCTAAAAAAGCAAAAATAGGCATGACCAGTGCACCAAGCAATTGAGGAAGATGGTGCGACATCCCTTGTTCTGTCATAGCAAAATCAGTTATTAACATGGAAGATAATTCTCCAGAATCTTTTTTATAAAGAAAACCTAATGACAACTTGCGTAAATGTTCGGCTAAAGCAATACGACCTTCTGCACTAATATTGTATGCTTCCCGGAAATTTGCATTATAGGATTTCTTTTCTCCAAAAATCATAAAAATTATGTATACAAACATTATCACAATCAGCCCCCATAATTTAGATATGTTTAGAGGAGTTCCAGTTCCATCAAAAGCTTTAAAAAGGGTATTTATAACTTCTATTGAAAGACAAAAGGGAACTATATTTATAAAGTTTGCAAGCATTGTATACCCCACAGGCTTGTATAAACGTTTGGTTTGTCCTATAGTAATATGTTTTATAGCCTTTGTAATCATATTATTTCATTTTTTTAGATTTAACTTCCAGTTATGTGCATTTATATAAGCATTCCACATATTTTTATATATGCCTGTAGTAACATGAAGTTCGTCATGTCTTCCTTTTTGAACTAAACATCCTTCCTTAAAAACAAGAATTTGATGAGCAGAGGTGATAGAAGACAATCTATGAGCTATGATAATAACAGTTTTACCTTTTATTAACTTTTGTAAGGCCTGTTGTATTTTATATTCATTTTCTGGGTCAGCAAAAGCTGTTGCTTCATCTAATACTAAAATAGGAGAATTTCGTAAAATAGCCCTAGCTATACAAATTCGTTGTGCCTCTCCTCCAGAAAGAAAAACGCCTCTCTCTCCGACAATCGTATCATATCCTTTAGGAAGACTTCGAATAAAATCATCACATTGGGCAGCTTGAGCAGCTTGTATAACATCCGATAAACTAGCTTGAGTATTTCCTGCTGTAATATTGGCATATATGGTATCATTGAAAAGAAACGTATCTTGGAATACAAAAGACACGATCTCCAATAATTGGGGTGAGGAAATATTTTTTATGTTTATTCCCCCTATTAAAATCTCTCCAGAGGAAACATCCCAAAAGCGAGGAATGAGATTGGCTATTGTTGACTTCCCTGACCCAGAAGGTCCAACCAGAGCTGTTACTTCACCTTGTCGAGCGATAAAAGAGATATCCTTCAGCGCTTCTGTCTTTGTCATATTTTCTCTATCTTCGTAAGCAAAACTTACATTTCTGAATTCAATATCATACGTCTGAGGTATTTGAGGAACAACTGGTTCACATAGTTTTTTTTCCTCAAATATTTTGTCTATACGTTTTACTCCTTCATTAATTTCTACAGTTCCTGAAGCTAAAAATGCGAGTTTATATACAGGGGAAGCTACTCCGGGCCCCATCACGATGAAAAAAAGATAAATTGCAGCTAATGAGATGTTTTTAGGATCAGAGGTCATTATTAATATTCCTACAGGAAGAATAAACGTGACTATTGAATTCAACAGAATAATAAATGCAATTATACCATTTTGATAGTTATTACAGCATTTTAAAGCAAATGTTTTATACGCTTCGATTTCGGCATTGAACTGCCGAAAAGAACGTATACTTTGTCCAAATATCTTTATAATTGGCATACCTCTCACATATTGAACAGCTGAAGCACTCATGCGTTCTTGGACATCAAAATAGATTTTCGTAAGTGCAGTAGCTCTTTTCCCTACAAAATTAGAAAATTGCATTCCTATACTTAAAAGTATGCATAATAGAGCGGTGAATGCCATCCAACCATTTAAAGAAAAAAAGATAATAAACATAAAAGTTATGGTTGCAAACACATTCACCAAATCGGGAATAGTGTGAGCTATAAAATGCTCTATTTTTTCGACATTTTGTTCCATGATTTTCTTTATACAACCGATAGATGTCGAATTTAAATATCCCAAAGACAACTGACCTATATGCTCTGAAAGTTTTATTTTTAACCCATATAAAATACGAAAGGCGGCTATGTGAGATAACATTAATCCCGCATACAAAAATAGTACACCCACAATCAAAGCAATAAAAGCAAGCCACCCCCAACTGATCATTAGCTCAGAATCTATCGTAGATAAATCAGAAGCATGAACAAGCAATTCCTTTAATATTTCATATATAGACCAAAATGGTATAAGTATACATAATGCACTTATAGCGGAAAATAACCCGGAGAAAAGCAATAAACTTTTTTTTTCTCCCGCAATTTCCAGTAACCTAGATAATCCTTCTTTTTTCTTCATTATTTATTTAAATATATATTGTCGTAGTTAGACAAATATTTGTCACAATAATTACCAAGTAAAAAATAGCAAACAGCCATAATTCCTGATTCATATAAGCTGGAGTTTTTTTAGCATATTCTTCATATTCTTTCTTGAAATGTATACATAATGAATATTTATTTTCTATATATACAATTACAAGATTAATACATATATAAATTATATATAAACATAATGTATGTATGGCTCCAAGCAGAAGAATAAAACTTAAATGACAAAATAGATCTCCCATTATCATCGGATTTCTCACTTTTTTATAGGGACCTTCCGTTATTAACTTTGAAGGATGCAAAAACCTATCTTTGGTTGCTTGCAGATTACAATTTACCACTTTAGTACCCCAAACAGACATAAAATATCCAATTAATGCAATAAGGATAATATTGTAAAGAACATTTTCCAACAGTATTACTTTTATGTCAAACAAAGAAAAAATGTTTAGTTTGAAGCGAGGTTGATTTAAGAAGGGCATAATATACCAAAGAATAGATATAAAAAAGCCCGAATAATACATTAATGTATATCTATTATTGCAAGATAAATCTAGTGTTTTAGACATATATTTACGATTCCCAACCTTAAATGCTATATAATAAGGAATCAACCAAAGAAATGAAATTATGGCCAAAATAATTTGGGTGGCCCAGCTAAAATAAATCATATTATTTTTGTATAATTTAAAAAATTACAAATAACCAACAATGCCATAAATAAAACTATAAATAATAGTTTTTGATCAAGGAGAACAGGGGTTTTCTTTCTATAAACTATAAGTTCTGATTTATAATATGGTTCTAAAGAATACTTAACCTGTATTTTTATCATAAAGAGATCTATAAATACATATATAGGGAATAAAATGCAAGTGTAGATTCCACCTGTTAATAACACCAAAGAAAAATGTCCTAATATATCCCCTATGATCATTGGATGTTGAACTCTTGCATATATTCCTTCTGTTAACAATTTACTTGGGGCATAAAATGCACTTTTAGTAGCTTCAATATTTTGAGAAACAGACTTTTTACCCCAAATGCCAAAGAAATATACAAACAACAGAAAAGAAACTGGAATATACAAAACATTAAAAAAAACAAATTCGCCATTTAACCAGTCATATATTCCATGCATCCTTGGTTGCTCTATAAAGGGTAATACATACCATATGAGTGCTGGATAAGTGCTCATAAAATATAACTTTTCCGGAATCTTTGATTGTTTTTTTAATTGAGAATTATGTTTTTTGTAACCTAGTAGAAATGCGTAATAATAAACAATTAATCCACTTAATGAGATCAAACTAATTACTATGTGAATTATCAACTTTGTATTCATTGCTGTATTTTATTATTTTTATCTGTATTTAAATAAGTATTTTCTTCTATATCATTTTTCGAAGGCATTTTTACAGCTATAATTCCTGCAAAATTGTGCCATTTAATGAAAGTATCCATACATTGAAAACCGACATCAGATAGTAGACTCAAATTCTCTGTAAGACTCAATGGAATCAAAACGCCTCTCAAACTTTGAGCCTTTTTTATAACTTGTTGTTCATTCAAACCATTTTCTTGCTTAAAATCCCAATACAAGTCATTCCATATATCCTCAAACAGTGAATTTTCCGCCCTTATTTTCTCTACAAATATAAAAGCTCCACCTTCTACTAATCCATTATATATCCGTTGTAAGACTTTTTTTCTTTTCCATAAAGGTAAAAACTGTAACGTATACAATGATAAAACTAAATCTATATTAGCAAATTCATTTATTTCCTCTATATGTTGTTGTAGAAATTGAACTAATTCGCTACTACATTTTTTTCTTGCAATCTCTATCATTGGTAAACTTTCTTCGACTCCGATGAATCTCACATTCTTTTTTCTTGAATGCTTTTGTAATAAAAGAGAAATGGTTTCTCCTGTAGAGGAACCTAAATCATATACAACACTATTGTCTCTAATAAACCATTCACTTATTTCGATAACAGCCTTTTGTACTTCCTCGTACAATGGGACACTTTTTCTTACATGAGTGTCGAAATGTTGTGATACTTGTTCATCAAATTTCCATTCTCCTGGAATTGATGTTATCAAATCATCGACTAGCCCTTCTTTATTTCTCATATATCCTCCTTTTAAATATATAATTAATTCCTACAATATTTAAAATCTCAACTAATACTACATATAAAATAAATAGAGGTTTATACAACTCACTAAAGTTTCCCCACACAAAGAAACCTAAGAAATAAAGAAAAGAGAAAATGAGAATCGCTTTAGATAAATTCATAAAAAAAAGAATCCTATTACTGATATAATATATAATAATAGAAGAGAAAGCAGTAAAACCACTTATCATTCCAAATGTATATTTATCATAAGGTGAAACTGTAGAATAAGAAATATTGAACATTATTTCCCAAGTCTGTTCGGGGACTAAAATATTTACAATGTTCAATAGCAATACTCCTGCCTGCACTTGGAATAAACAACTTAAAACGGGAAGTTTTTGTTTCTTTGGTGCTATACCATTAATACTATGATTTAAATAAAATATGAAACTTCCAATTATAAGCCAAATAAAAGGTTCATAATCTGATGATATATGTACAATCCCTGTTTGAAGTTTTAGCAAGTACATAAAACCACCCATAAATGCGACTAAGAAAGAACAGAAGCTAATAAGTCCTTTATATTTTTCGATATTTCTAAGAAAGAGAAAATAAATACAGAAAAAACCGAAGAACAAACATTCTTCTCGAAACAAGACAATTGTCAAGTCTGATGGTATATCATGGATTCCCATGTAAGAGTGAATTACATCCCATGAGAAAAATATCCAGGGAAAACCAGTGAAACATGCTATGGCACATAACCACAACATACACACAAGAATTTTCTTTTTAATTTTTATGTTCATAATATGAATATTTTATTCCGTAAAAGTCTAAATCCGACATAAAAGATTGGCAATTCAAAGAGTCACAAAGACAATTTAATCCTATTTTTGTTTTACCTTCTAAAATGTATTGAGTAGTAATAACAGCAGGTAATGCAGTATATAATAAATTATTTTTTGTATATAAATAGTAAAAGGTATCTATCTTTCTTTCTGGCTCTATTTTAGAAACTTGACAAATTACACTTCCCCACTTATTCTCTTTCTTAACGAGACGTTGATAATCATCTTGCAACATAAGTGTTGCTTTATTTAAATTATGTTTATAAAAGATCTTTATAAACATAAACTTCCCCATTGAGATATAGTCATTTAGCATAATGAATGTTGATATCTTTCTTATTTGTTTTAAAGAAGTAGCCAATTGAGTTAATTGTTCGTCAAATGATGGCATACATATTTTTTTATGTCCAATGAAAGGAAAAAATTTGTGATGTGTATATCGAAAAGGAGACACCTGTATTTCCTTTCCATGAGAATAAACATAGGAACGTGTTTTTCCCATAGATGATGCTGCCAGATCATAAGTTGAACTATATGACCAATTATCAACAGCACCATAATAGATATTAAAATTAGTATTTTCTGGGCTGTTTAAATGAGTCTCTATAATAGTTTTAGAAAATACGCCTGAAATACCAGGCATCCAACCAACACCTATAATAAAGCAAAGTTTCTGAGCTTCAATGCTTTTTTCATATGGTTTTAATAAATCACGCAAAATGCCATATCCTCCTATATCGATGTAGTGGCAATTATTTCTTAATGCATGTAAGGCAATCTTGTCATTTATTTTAAATGAAGGTCCAACAGCATTAATAACCAACAAACATTGAGAACAAAAATTATCCAATTCTACATCATTGTTATAGTTCATTTGGTTATACTTAAGTCGCTCACTATTATAAAATGTAGACATAGATATTTCTTTTATGGATCTCCTACCACCAATTAAAACATGGAAGTGAGTTTGTAGTTGTAATAAATATTTAACTATAATAGAACCAATTGTTCCAGTTCCACCTATTATTCCTATATATTTATTATAAACCATAATACTATTCCTCTATAGATATATTTATGTTGTTGTTTTTTAATATTTCGTTTAACATGTGCAGATTGATATTTATGTCTTCAAAAGTAAAGATGCCAGGCATAATTGGTATACATCCTTTTATTATCGAGAGCACAATTACCGCACAAAATACTCCTGTTAATCTAAATGAGGAATCTGAGTGCAATAAACATTTTACAATAGAATTTTGATTTCTTACATAAGTACATACTATCACAGATTTCTCGTTTTTCTCATTTTTCTCCAATTGCCCCTGTTGTTTATTGACCATTTTACAAATCAATTTTCTAATAAAAGAGCTCTTTCTTAGTAAGGGAACTATGCCCATAGGAAGATTTTGCAGATGAAAAGCACAATCAAAATTTTGTAGTTCTTCAAATCGACTAGCTCGTTGTATAGTCCTTATTTCAGGACTAGAAAAGAATATTAATGGCATATTGGAATGAAAACGATCAAAAGTAAAAGTTCTATCTGAATGATATTTAGTTGGTTTTATTCTTCGGATTTCCCTTTCTGAAAGGAGCATCAGGTCATCTTTAAAACCCTCAAACATATTGATTATTGAAGCTGTTCCAGAAACAACACCTGCTCCAAAATAGATTCTCAATTCGGCTTCTAAAACAGTTTTTTTTAATTGTTCTGCAGCATATTCTAGCATGAAAGTTGTCAACCCTGGACATAATCCCATTCCTGTAAAAATTGTTCCCCGAAAATTTGTTATGTTCTCATTTTTTATTTCTAGTACACGTCCACTATGTCCATAGTCATCATTAATATCAACACATATTACGTGATTTCTTAAACAAATTGTATAAATATCTGTTCCTACACATGAAAAAGGACCAAGTGCCAAAATTATAATATCAAATTGTTTAATAACAGATTCTATATTTTGGGTATCATGTATGTCCATTTTTATGAACTTTACTTTCTTCTCTGATATCTTATGAATACCTCTTGATGCTATAAATAATTCACAAATATCATGATAATGTAGCAAGTAATCTGTAATAAATTGTCCCGCAATCCCTGTGCCACCAATTACTAAAACTTTCTTTTTAGACATAAATTTCTATCTTTTTTTAAGCTTATCCAACAAATTATATAATACAGAGTGATCCCCAAACTAAAAATGCCTGGTAGTAAGCATTCGGTCTTGGGAATTATCCAAGTGACAATAGATAAAATAATTGTTAGTATAACAGGGTTCACAACTATAGACCATCGAGGAACTATAGCTTTGGATGAAAAGTTACTAAATCCAACAATCAGCCAGGTCACTGGAAGTAGAATAAACATAAAGGGGAAAAAAGGTATATTAGATCCTGTTAATAATTGCCAATCTATATTTGTTTGCATTATCATTTTTGATGTACCAATACTATATATTATGGCATAGCTGTAATGATAAAACCCCAACATCAATAAAGAATAAGATATACAGAATGTATTAATAAGCGCAAGCTTTTTATTAACTTTACACATTGTTGTGTATATGAAGTATGTCCCTAATATCCAAAAAGGAAAAGTAAAAATACATCCAAAAGATGATAAATTTAAAATAGTTTCTTCTAAAGAAAGTAGTCTTGAAACAAAATAATCTGTTTCAACAGTTTTCATCTGTACTAGATAGTCGCAGGTTGTGATAAATAAACCTGAGATTACACTTATAATGATTATACAGTCATAATTACGATTGTTCATTCCATAAAAATTAAAAAGCTGCCGGAATCTTTTAGCTTCCGGCAGTCTTTATTTATTTTAAATATTGAATTTTGAAGGGATTACCTTCTGTTTTTATCTTTAAAGGTTCATACTTATCTTCTTTATAGTTGTAAAGATAATAACCTGTTCCTTGAGTAGAAGCCATCCCGAACACCATATAGTCTCCTGCTTTACATTGACTACATGACCAACCCGTAGTTCCGTCAAAGTTCATTTTTTTGACAGTTTTATTATAAACATCTATTTCAAATGTTTGCATTGATTTGTCATTTACATAATCAGGTGGATTACTAACATATCCCGGAACATTGAAATATCCATATAGCTTACCATTTCCTGTATATGTTTTGCTATAAATATAATTTGCTTTATTACCCTTTATGTCCGGTATACTAATTGTTTCTATTGGGAAATAGTATGACTGATCAAAGTCTGTTTCTCCTTTCTTTATACGCAAGAAACCTTCTGTACAGTTTGCAAAATATCCGAAGCCTCCTACACAATAAATATAAAGATCGCCTTTTTCATCAATGAAAGGATCACCTGAATACTCATAAGCGGTTGCCATTGTAGCTCTATTATCAGATATCATTTTAATAGGCTTGTCTGTCTTTGTATCAATCAAAAGTACATAAGCTCCAGTATTAGGGTTAAACTGGGACTTATCTTGAGCTAATCCTACATATAAAATACCATCTCTAATAACCGAAGCACCAGGTTCAGGATTTTTATCACCACTTTCTTTCCCAATTGCATATTCAGATAAATCTATTTCACCTGTTTTTTGCATTGTCGTAGGATTTATTATATACAATTTTCCCAATCCTACGCATGATATATAAGCTTTTTCTTCTGAATCAAATGTAAGGAATGCAGGAAGAGAACCGGAAGGGAGAATCATCGTTTCTTTTTCTTGAATTAGCAAACCATTCTCGACTCTGTACTTATATAAACGGGCATTCATCGATTCTAAGACATAAATGTTACCCCCATAAGTAAAAAGAAAAGATTCTTTTGCAAAGACCAAAGAATTTTGTGTACTTGTCTGTTCTACATTTAAATCTTTAAATAGACTAACATAAGCATTATCACCCACCGTGACACTATGAACAAAACTCATATCGTCTTCTTCATCTGTTGGAAACGGATCATCTTTACTACATGAAATAAAACTTAAAAAGGTCGCTAATAGCGACAATAAAAACCATTGATTTTTCATTTTTTTTATTTTTTTAGTTAAAATAATTATTTATAATATTACAAACTCATCGCTCCCCCTGAAGATTCATCACCAAACCAATTAAATCGTAATTTAATTTTAAAAGTACGACCTTGTAAAGGCTTTTTAAATTCCATATAGCTCTCCTTGTTGAATATATTTTCAACTTCAAACCCTAATGATACTTTATTTTTCCAAATAGATTGCTGGAATCCTGCCGTAAAAAGATGACTACGAGGAATTAACCATTTCTTTCGCTGTTCTGGTAAGTTACTCATTTGCCAACTCCAATCAAAATCATGAACGTAAGATGCGTCTATATAGATTCTAGATATTTCATGTTTCCCAAGTAATCCCTCTGTATGATACTCTAAACCATAGTTAAAATAAAAACGAGGAATATTGGGTACCTGTTTATCATAAGTCGGGTTTTTCACACTTTGGTCATTAGTAGTCCATTTTAGCTTATCCCGAATATCTTGATAGGTTAAGTTAAAATAACTATAAAGCTGTGGAGTCACATCTATTTTTAAATCAAAATCTCCCCCCATGATCTGAGTCTTACCCAAATTCGTATAAATCATTCGTATATCAGCAGGAAATAAACTTATCATATCTGTTATATACATATAATATAAATTTGTCTCTAACTGAAAACGACTTAACCCCATAAAATTACTTTTATCCATGATTAACCCTAAATTTATATTATTACTTATTTCGGGATTTAAATCAACTGAAGGCTTTACTGTCACTCCGTCTCCAAACAATTCTTCCGTATCAGGAAGCCTCACGTTATGTGATAAGGAAAATTTACCTCTCACCCCTTTGAAAAATTCATAACTGATTCCTTCACTTATTCCATAGTAAAAATTGTTTATTTTTGTTTTTTTCGGTTCTTTCTTAACACTTTCAGATTCATCTACAATTTTATCACTTGTTCTATATATTCCAGAATTTAAATAGTATAGACTGAACATTAAAGAGTTTTGAAGTTTGTTATTACGTGAAGAATACTCATGTGCTAACCCCAAAGTATTTCCCTTCATATTACTGGGAAAACCACTAGGGTCAAAACCAACATATTCTGCTGTATAATCATCCTTAGGTCTATACCTTGAATATGTGAATTGATTGTTAAGATTAAAGGTATGTTGCTTTAACTTGTATTTTAAATTCAATTTATGTCTGATTTCAAATTGTTTGTCATCTGAATAGTTTAATAAATTATCATCAGTTTCTCCCATTGTATTTGTTATGGTTCCATCCCATTGCCGTTTTGTTCTAGCGGTATCAACCAAATGCGTATGAATGATTGGAGTTACTAGACCTGACTTGAATTCAAGGTTTTTAAATAAGAAATTCTTCTTCTCTAAAGTTAAAGTAGGCATAATGTTTGTCCCATGTGTATGAGAAAAACGTGAATCAAAATCTAAGGCCTGAATTCCCTTTTTATTGTTATAAAAAGCACATTCTAATTCAATCTTATCAAACCAGAATTTTGTAAATGTTAAACCTACATTATACATTGTGGACCTATAATAATCATTATTTCTTATTACTTCTTGGTAGGCACTTGAAGGTAAATTTGTTTCAAAAACAGGATAAGTCATTTTATAATTATTATCCGATTTATTATGAAAAAAACCTCCTCCAATTTGAATCCCTGGTTTTTCAAACATTTTTTTTACACTGACTAACGTTTTGGAAGTACCAAATGAAGCAAACTCCTGAGTAAAGCCTACCAAGTCACACTCGTCCTCTCTTGTAACAACATTAATCGCTCCTCCCAGACCATCACTGCCATATTCAGCAGGAACTATTCCTTTATATATCTCAATATATTTAATGGCATCAATAGGTATGTCGTTTATATCAAATGAACCATCGGGGCTATTTAAAGGAAAACCATCTATATAAATAGCTACTCTTTTTCCTTCCAGACCATGTATGGACATTTTAGAAGAGCTACCCAAACCTCCGGATTTTCTAACTTTGATTCCAGAAGTACGAGTAAGTACTTCTTCAATTCCAGTTGAACGACCTCTTAATTTTGCTCCATCAACAACCGTTACAGCCATAGGACTTTTACGTATATGATTTATTTCTGCCTGCTGTGAGGATGCTTTTACCACGACCTCATTCAACACTTCTGTACTTTCTTCCAAAAAGAAATTTTTAGTTGTATTTCTATTTACAGTAACAGACTGTTTTATTGTTTTGTATCCGATAAAAGAAACCTCTACAAGATACGTTCCGTTTTGAGGTAATTTTATTCTGTATAACCCATTATCATTTGCATTATCTCCAACCTGATTTTTTCGTATATATACAGAAGCTCCTACAACAGGTTCATTTGTCTTTTTATCTACGATTCGACCAGAAAGAAAAACTTGTGCCCAAGATATCATAGGGAAACAACATATTCCCATAATGACTAAAATTGTTTTTACTTTTCTACACAACATAGGTTTATAATAAAATTTTTTTTTAACATGCATATTATAGTTACATTGGAAGCTTTAGATACATTTATCGTGTCAATATCAATCCAATTGCATAATTTACTATATGCTGTATAATATGCCTTTAGAATAGCTTCTTTACGTGAAAAAATGTCAATAGGAGAAAATTCTTTCTTATCTATACACGCTATCTCTTGGGGTGTACAAAAAAGAGAATATTCCTTTTTTGATAATATCGTCGTTTGATCTTCAATATCTACTCCAATACCCTTATACCTCTTTTTCTTTCCAACAGCAGCAACTGCTATTGCATCTTTATGAGATATAGAACCAACTATGTCAAATGGCCATATTGGTTCACCATCTCTTCCTTTTAAAATGGGAACTATTTCCTTTTGTAAAGTCTGTAAGGCACGATGTGCGGCACAACGTCCCAAAATATAAGTTTTAAGACGTATTTCAGACCATTCTCTTTTAATGAATATTTTTTCCTCATTAAAGAGATTATCTGAAGTAGCAAAAGGACTATCTTCCACAATTTCTACTGCTATATCGGAAAAGGGTAATACAAGCATATTTATACATGCAATTCTATATAATTCATTATCAACTTAGCTAATTCCGCATGATATTTTGTAATAAGAACATGCCCTCCTGGCAATTGGTGGAAAGAAACTTTCTGAAAGTAATTATTCCATAGATGTTGATTGTTTCGAATTGTAGGCTCATCCTCTCTACCGACGATGGAACATAATGGGGTTTTCAATTTACAATCAAGAAACTTGTAATTTACCATTGCTACAGTATTCATTCTCAACTCATGCAAATATTCATGTTTTTCTTCATCTGATAAAGTTGCGATCAATTCTTCATTCAACAGATCTTTTGCACGTGAATAATCCAAAAGGGCATTATCGTCATTTGAAAAGAATTGCATTAAGTCATCACGCAATGTAGGAGGAGTTCCACCAATCATTATAATACCCTGTATCGGAATATTTTCTTGTTCAAATCGTTTACAGATATCATAAGCAATATAGCAACTGTAAGAATATCCCATGATAAACAAAGGAATCTCTTTATCAGCCTCTTTCAGTTCATTGGCTAATAGCGCACCAACTTCTTCTACAGAGGACTTTATCTCACGTCCATCTCCATGTCCCGGATATTGTACTGTATATAAGTTGATTTCTCCGGTAAAATCCCCAGAAAATGTACTATACATACCAGGGGTTCCTGCTGCATATGGAAGACATATAAGTTTTGCATATGGAGTAGAAACCTTTTTCATACAAATGAGATTCTCAACTTTATTATTCTCTATTTCTTGTTCAAGCAGTTCGGCTATCGTAGGTTTATCGAATAAATCTTTTAATTTGATGTTGGTTAATCCGACCTCCTTTAATTCTTTTATTAACCTTACAGATCGGATAGAGTCGCCTCCTATATCCCAGAAATTATCAAATACACCTACCTCTGGTATCCCTAATACCTTTTCCCAGATTAAGGTTATTTGTTTTTCCCTTTCATTCCTTGGACCTACAATATCCCTTTTAACAAAATTTTGTTTCTGATTCGCAATATTGGGTAATTGCTTCTTGTCTGTTTTTCCATTGGCAGAAATTGGAATCTGCTCTATTCTAGCCATTGCGGAAGGTAACATATAGTGAGGTATCTTCATTTGCAGAACAGACATTATATCCTTGTATTCTAAATCATAATTATTTGCTGTAACATAAAAAGCTACAACTACAGGCTGTTTGTTTACATCATATTGAATCTCTGCACAAGCCTCTGTAATACCTGATACTTTTAATAAAGCATTCTCTATTTCTCCTAATTCAATTCTATACCCTCTGACATTTACTTGAAAATCTTTACGTCCTACAAATACAATATCGCCAGTTACAGTCATCTTTACAACGTCTCCTGTATTATATACAATTCCTTCATGAGTAATAGGATTATTGATAAATACAGATTTCGTTTTCTCTTCTTTATTCAAATAACCACATGACACTCCCTCGCCTCCAATATAAAGGATACCAGGAACTTCTGGTAGTGTATATTCTAAATTATCATTTAATACATATACTTGTGTATTATAAATCGGTTTCCCTATTGGAACTATATTTAAATGACATTTGCCGTCTTCTTCAATCGGGATAGGATAAAAAGTGGAAGCCACCGTTGTTTCTGTAGGGCCGTATTCATTAATAAATTTGTGCAAAGGATAATTTTCTAACCACCTGTTTATATCCGAAACATTGATAATTTCAGCACCCAGCATAATAGTCATATTGGGTGATAGGTTTACAGGTCTCTCCAAAAATCCCAACATATTTACCAACATTGAAAAATGAGAGGGAGTTACATTCAAAAAATTGATTTTTTCTTCATCTATAAAATACAGAAGTTTCTCTATATCTTTAGTTGCATTATCGGAAAGAATGTGTAAAGAAGCTCCGGCAATGAAAGGTAGCCAATTAGAAGTAACAGTCATATCAAAGGAATACGATGTTATTAAAGCAAACCTGTTATTACAGTTTACATTAAACGCTTCTTTCTCATAATTCAAAAAATTGGATACATTTCTATGCCTAAGCATTGTACCTTTAGGTTGTCCTGTTGAACCAGAAGTATAAATCATATAAATCAAATCATCAGGAGTATTACAAGGTACTATATTATCCATAGATTGACTATTTATATCATTTACGGTGTATCGACGATATGTATCAGGTAAAGGAATAGAATCATCATCAAGTAACACACAATGTTTAATGTTGGGGGTATATGAACTATTAATATTGTCTACATGTATTCCTTGAGTTACAAGAACTTCTGCTCCACAGTCATTTATCATATACTGTATTCTATCCGAAGGATAAGAAGGGTCAATTGGCACATACGCCCCACCTGCTAAAAGAATTCCAAGTTGTACTATAGGCAAATCAAGCGTTCTGTTCAGTAATAAAGCAACCTTAGAATTTCGTACCACTCCAAGAGAACGTAAGAAATGCGCCATCTGATTAGCTTTTTTCCAAAACTCTGTATAAGTTAAAGAAACTCCTTGATAAGAGATCGCCTCTCTATTAGGATACAAATCTACAGTATTACTGATCTGTTCATATATTGTTTTAAGAGGATAAGCATGTTCTGTTTTATTTGTTTGCTCCAATAATTTTATATAGAAGAGAGGGAGTATATTTGAACATGAACGCTCTTCGTATCCCTTAGTGTTTGTATCATCTACCAATTGGTTAAGCATAGACGTGAATTGTTCAGAAAGTAGTTGTATGTATTCCGCATCAAATAGCTCACGAACATAATTCCAATCAAAACACCATTTATTTTCCCATGTATACATAACAAGGTCTATATAAGTACCAGGTGCACCTGTCTGTACTTTAGGCGCACCAATTGTCAAATATCTAGATGAATGACTGATACCTTTGGGAAGCATATTGATAGAATTACTAAAAATAATTGCACTCAAAGAGCTTTGTTTTAAGCCTTCCTGTTCTGCGATTTTTCTGGACAATTCTATTGAAGATATTGGATACTCAAGCATGGTTCGTACAAATTGTTCTATCTTACGTGCAATAGAAACAATCGGTTCTTGTGGAGATGTTTGGATACGGACAGGGAAAATATCAAGAAAACTACCTATTATATTTTTTGCATTAGGTAAATGCTGTTCCCTGTTAAATACAGGCATGTTGATAATGAGATCATTTTGTCCAGACCACAAATTCATCAGTTTAAAATAGCATGCCATAAGTAAGGAATTAAGGCATATACCAGAAGTATGAGAACTGATTTCAAGAACTTTATTCATCAATAAAGAATCCAATTCCGTATGTAAGGTATTAAAATGGACTTTATTTATTAAAGATGGCTGACATTTCGTGGGAATAGATATTTTCTCTGGTAAATCTTTAAACACCTTTAGGGCAAAATCCATTGCATTCTGATATCGCTTTGTTTGCCTTCTGAATCTCTCCACAAAAACATAGTCAGAAAAAGTTAGACCTTTTTCTTGTTCAACAGTTATTTCTTTACCAGCGATAAACTGATCATAAGTTGATGTTAATTCTTGAAGGAATTGAAAAAAGCTGAAACCATCAATTATCTGGTGATCAATATGTATAATTAATTCATGTTCATCTTCCCCTGTTTTATAAATATTACAATAGAATAAAGGATACTCTTTAAGGTCAAATCTGTGATCATGATCTTTTTCGTCCTTTTGTAAAAAGAATGTTTCCTGTTGTTCTTTGTTCATTGAAGTTATATCTTCATAAGAACTTTTAAATGTCGGATATTCAGGAAGAGTTATCATCTCAGGTTTATCCGACTCTTCGGAAAGAATAGAATGTAACAATGGATGACAGTTAATAATGTGATTTAACGTCTTGTCCCAACATGCTGGATCAAAAAAACCTTTCAATTGTGTCCGACAAATGATATAACAACTTAATCCTGTCGGTTCATTACGGATAAAACTTTTACTGTGATAGAATAATGTTTCTTGGAAATCCATTAACGGAAAAGAATACCCCTCTGGAGTTACATAGCGTTCCTTAATGGTTTGTGCTATATCTCGTATACAAGTTTTATCTTTTATATCATCTAATGTTATTTTATCAAAAACTTCAGTTAAGCGCTTCATCATTTGATATACAGCGGCAAAAGAAGTCACTTTAGTTATAATATTTTCTGTATATTGTATTTCTAAAGAGGGAATTCCTATTTCTTCGCTGATAAACTCTCGAACTAACAGTTCATATTCATTTAAAGGAGATTGAAGTTCTTTTAATAAATATTGTTCAAGATAATGTTTTTGAGAGACTAAGGTCGGATATTTATAGAAGAAACTATTTTCTAATTTAATATTTAACAGTTCTTCAAGTTTAGAAACAGCCATCATACTGCGTATTGAGTCTCCTCCTAAAGAAAAGAAGTTATCTTCTATATGAATGAGGTTTGTTTTTAAAACTTCTGACCATATTTTTTTGAGAACCAATAAATAATCCATATTATGAGATTCTTTGTTTAGTTTTACAATTGATTTATTATACTGTCCTTGCTCAAAATACTTTGCCATAGATCGACGTTTTATTTTAGAGCTAGAAGTTCTGAGTATTTCTCCTTTTTTTATCTTTATAGAGTATTCTGGAGCAAATCCAACTTTGTCTGCTAGAAATGCGTTACATTCATTTATTAATTGTCTTATTTGTTCTTCCGACATTTTTCTTGATAATACAAAGAAATGAAGTACAATTTCACGATTTTCTGTAGAAGAATAAAAAGATGTAAATACAGTTTTTTCAATTGAAAGACCAAATTTCTCTAAGACACAATTTTCTAAATCAAAAGGATGAAAGTTTTGTCCATTTACTATAATTGTTTCCTTTTTTCGACCTACTATATAAAGAATATTGTTATAATCAAAAAAGCCCAAATCTCCTGTACTTAACCAACCGTCTTTTAATACTTCATCTGTTGATTGTATGTCATTATAATAACCAGACATGACACAAGCGCCTTTTACTTGAATCTCTCCTAAATTTAAATTATTTTGAGGAATACCGTCTTTAACAATGCGTACTTGTAAGCCTGGTAATATTCTACCTGCACTAACAAATTCACAAAAATCTTGTTGTTTATCGACTAATTTGATAATCCCTTCATAGAACGCCTCTCTATTTATTCTTATATTTTTATTTCCATAACCCGGTAAACAGGAAGAAACAATCAATGTTGTTTCAGCCATTCCATATGAAGGGCGGAATGCATTTCGATTAAACCCAAGTTGAAAAAGGGGGGATAATCGGACGTATAAATTAGATGGAACCATTTCTGCTCCAATTGAAAGAGTCTTCACTTGAGATAAATCCAATTCTTTTATGTCATTAGATTGTTCTAACTTTTGAATTAACAAATCCAATCCTGAAGGTGTCGTACCGCCACAAATACTTACTTGATATTCGGAAATTTTCTTTAGAAAAATCAAAGGATCTCTTAAAAAGGAAAAAGGCTCTATTTTTATTTCTGTAATTTGGTTATACAAACAAACCAAATGATTTCCAAATAGACCATAATCATGAAAATATGGCATCCAGTGAATCAAAGTATCTTCAGTTGTAATTTCATCCGCAAGAGTTTTTATTTTCAAATTAGTTAAAATATTGTTAAAACTAAGCATGACTCCTTTGGGTGCCCCTGTACTTCCTGATGAAAACTGAATAACACATAAATCTTTACTATCTCTTTTAGGTATGTGTAAAGAATAATCTTGCAACAAATCCAATTGTTTCATAATATCTTCAACACACACAGCTTTATGAAATGAAGATTTATAATATTCAAATAGATTAATATCATTTGTTATAAGTGTAACTACACCTAATATATCAATTGCATTCTTTAGGCGTTCAAAAGCAATAGAGTTCTTATTACTGAATTGTACAGAAGGCATTAAAACGGGTATACAACCTGCCATAACACATCCCCAAAATAATAATATAAAATTTTCGGATTTTTCAACAGAGATTATTATCTTACTGACAGGCTTTACTTGATAGTAAGATTTTAAAATAAAAGCTATTTTTCTAGATTTTTCTCGTAACTCTGAATAAGTTAGAAAAAGATCACATTGACTATTATTTACAATAACAATTCCTTTTGTCGGCACTTTATGTGCTGCTTCTTCCAACAATTCATATAGGTTTTCCATCTTGCTTTATTTTTTGCCCGCAAAGTTCGTTTGTTTAGCTAAATCCATCAATACCAATTATTAGGTATTTTTAATAAATTGTTGTATGCATATAATATTACTTAAATTATATATTTCTATTTATTGTGTGTAGCTATCGTATTAGTAGTCAGTTGATATTAATTTATATTAGATTGTTATACATAATCATTTATGATAAGGAAATATTACCTACAAAGGGGTATTATATGTATTTTTACCTTCCTATTTTTTGTAAAATGATAAGTTCTTTATATCTCATAAATAACTATTGCTTCTTTATTAAGACCTAGAAATCATCACATTTAATATATTACTGATACGCAATGCTCTAAAAATATTTAGTTATTTACTATAACAGTCAATGTATATTTCAGGTATACCTGATAATCTTCCATTATCATCTGGTCTATTACTGCCAACGGAACGTCCTTGTTATCCCGGAATCATTTGAAGCTGCCGAGTGCGGTATGGTAGTTCTTGGCCGTACCGATGTGATTTAATTGGCAGAGTCGCTCGATGAGATTCTCCATGAATATAAAAAGGGTATTTTCTTTTTCGGTGCACCGGAACTCCATAATTATATCTTCAGATGAATAACCTCGTCGTAGCAGATCGAATCTTTCAATAATCCTGTTCAGCTTTTCCAAATTCTCCTCCAGTTTTCGGATTATTGTCTGAATAACGGTTATCCGTTCGCCAGCCGGTGCCGAAACAGGTCTTGACTGTTTATCATCCCATTCATGAGAGAACACCTTATAACCGGTTGTGATTTGCCTGACGACACGGCGGTGAGTTACAAAATAAACGATAGTGCCCGGACGGCCTTCGACTGTTGACGGGCGGAATTTCACCTTTACTGTTGTCATACTTATATTTATTTAATTGGTAATGTTTCATTCTCGTCTTAACTTGCGGCATATAAAAATGGTCAACGTGACACAGACAACGAGAAAAGCAGCGGTACAGCCGAGTACTTCCCACAGCAATATGCTATGTATAAGACGAGCGTTCGCGGCGCAGGTACAAACGAAAGCCGCCGCGAGGGAGATGATTGCCTCTACCATACACCAGAAAGCGGTTGCGGAGATAAGCACACGGTCATTCGCCGAGAGGCGTCCGGCTAGCCTTGCGCATTCCCGTTCCATCCTGTCGGCCATCTTCCGGCAGATTTTCTCTCCCTCCTGTTCAAGCGTCTTTCTCGCTTCCTCGCCGAGTGTGACCGTGCTTGCCCCACGCAGGGAAGAAACAGCCCCGTCCATTTTGGGCAGGGCTTCCGAAAGTCTGTTTTCGAGCTTTTCCACGTTGGCACTAAGAATGCGGACAGCTTCATAATTGTTTTTCAGCGCATCGATTATGCGGTCTTGCTCCTGCATTTTTTCGGCAGTCGGAAGTGCCCCGTCTATTTCCGAGAAATCGAATTTTTTATTCATAGGCTGTTATCTTTTTCGTCCTGTCTTCGGTTTCTTTCCGATTACCCTTGCCGCTTCACGGGCGCACCGGCGTGCCCATTCCCGTTCGTCCTCGTCCTCGCGTCTTCCCCAAGGCAGGTCGTTGGAACTGCCGCCACCACCTCCCGAAGGAACCGCCGGAGTATCGAGCATCCCGACGAAAAGTGCCGCAGCCATGTCCGTGAGGTCACGGCTGTTGGCTGTCTCCCGGTAGTCGAACTCGTCATTGAATACGTCCAACGCTTCATCGGGAATGAAGAACCGGCGGCTTTCCCCGTCGATGTCGATATGGTACGGGCTGGTACCGGGACGATAGCCGGTGTATTGCGGAACCGGTGTCGTTCCTTGTGCGTGAACCGGAATCGTCCGGGGTGTAGTCGGTATAGATTTCCCTGCGGCGGGCTGTGTCGAAACAGTCCTTGTCTTGGGAGCCGCGTGCAGCTTTTTCCACGTGCTTTCAAGTTTGGTCGCCATGAGGTTGCGCCCTCTGCCGAGTTCGGAAGCCTTGTATCTGGCGTTGCCTTTCTTCAGCACGTAACCGCGCAATATCTTCTTGTTGTCGCGCAGCTCCCAAAACTCATATCCCTTGCTCCGGAGTCTGGCCACGTACTCGTCCCATGACCAGCTTTCCATGGATTGCAGGGTTTCCATGCAGTCCCGGTTCACCTGCCCGATGTTCGTCTCACGTACTTCGGCGGCAGTCGTCCAGCCCCGTTTCAGGGCCACACGCTCGGCTGCCCGCTGTGCCCGCAGGTGTATGTCATGGTCGTTGTTGATATTCCCCCGTTCGTCGATACGGCAGAACGCACCGTGAAGGTGGGGAATGCCGCTCTTGGATTCCAGATGCAGCCACACCGTGCCCTTGCTGCCTTTGAGGGCGGTTTTCGGGGAATAGGTCTTGCCGTTCTTGTCAAGCAGTTCGATGTTGTCGAACTCATCCGTGAAGTCGTCCCACAACCTTTGCCAGTCGTCGATGGTAAAGTCTTTGGTGTGTTCCGGCGCAGGGCTGACCTCGATGCGGATGACGGAATTTTTGACCCGTTTGGACTTCTCCAGCGTCAGCCGCATAGAATCCCATATACCCGTGGCATCCAGACCGGGCGGCAGCAGATTGTCCCCCACGTGGAAGATGCGTTCGGGATGTTTCTTGTTCCTCGATTCTCCCGTGATGTACCTGATGTCATTTATCCCGTGGGAGATGGATTTCGCTTTCCCTATCATGGCTCGTCCTCCCTGTCTTCACCGTTCCTTGTCCCGTCGGGCAGGCGGTTGGAAAACCGTACCTTGTCGAGCACGTCCGTGACACGCTCGGCCAGCCTGCCGAGTTCCTTGAGCCATTCGAGCATGAAAGGGTAACTGTTAAACATCTGTCTGCGCTTTTCGGGGTTCATGCCACGGAGCGCGGACGTGTAGTTCACGAGGTCGCTGCGGCATCCTATAAGGGTCTCCATGACCGCCTCCTGCCTTGCCGTCAGCCTCGCTTTCGGCCTGTAGTTGAAAGCTCTTGCCAGCACGTAGCTGCTGACGGTCATGCCGCACTCGGCGGCAAGGCGGCGGATGTACTGTTTCTGTTCCACGGTGACTTTGGCTCCGATGTATTCGGTGCGGCTGCCGCCGGACGGAAATGATGTGTCTTGCTTATTGTCTTCTGTCATAACTGTTGTTTTATAAGGGTTAAGCGGTGCGAGCCTGCGAGCGCCGCCACCGGCGAACTGCCAGTGAGCCGCGAGAGCGCCAAGGGATGACTGACCGAAGGGAGGTGATACCTTGGCATATCTCGAAACTGAAAGACGTTTTCACCTCTCCTGCGGCGTGCCTCCGCTGCCGGATAAAATGCCATTCAAAGGCCGTTCAGATGCCGTTCGAATACCATTCAGGGCGGGATTGCAAAGGTTTACGACGTGGAAGTTCTGAAAGTCCGTCCATTCCTCGACACAGGTCATGGAAGCGACGGAAGCGGTTTTGGAAGCGTCCACCGCTATCATGCCCAGCTTTTCCATCGTTGCAAGGAGATTGCGGATTCTTTTTCTCCCTATGTTCCATTCCTCCGCGAGTCTGGTTTCCGAGAACTGGAACTGTCCGGGCTGCAATTCCTGCGGCCTGCGGAATGAATCGCCCCTGCCGGGGGACAGTCGCATCCGTGAGAGCAGGTCATAAAAAAGAGTATGGTTGCCGATTGTATTGCCGTCGTCATCTTTCGTTGTCCCTCCGAGCCATTCGATTGCCTCTGCGGTAAAGTGGATGCGGACTGTACGGAAGCCCTGCGGCTTTTTGAAAAGGGATGTTTCCTTGTTCCTCTTGTTTTCTTGCATAATTCAATAAAAAATAAGGGAATGGAGTATCGGAAAACCTACAACAGTTTCAATGAGATAGTGCGTGCGGGAGTTTCCTTGTCCGTCCGATACCCCGTTCCGGTTTTGACATCAGTTCCGGTTCACGTTGGCGGCGGGTTGGGATTGCAGGTGTCCCCGTGCGTCCTCCACCGCCTTGAAGTCGGAAGAGATTTTCATCAGCACGATGCTGACGCGGCAGAGCTGGCCGATGTCAACGAAATCCTTGACGGCTTCCAACAGTTTTTGCGCACGTTCCTGACGGTGTTTCATCACGGCCTCGTTACTTGTTCCGTTTTCTTTGGCAAGCCCGTGATTGAGAAAGCGGTTGACAGCCAACATGTCCGTCGCCTCAATCGTTGCGGTATCGCCGTTGCCCGTCCCGTAACCGACCATTACCCGTATGGAATCGGCCTCGTAGGGGGAACAGCCGCGAAGAAAGTCCAGAATGGTCTGTACCTTCGCGCTGATTACGGGTCTGCTCTCTTTCTTTCTCTGTTCCTTGTTCGGGGATTCCTGAACCGTGGCATTCCTGATACCCGGTTCCATGTTCTTTGAATTGTCCATAACTGCATTGTTCTAAAAAAGGTTGATGAATCATTTGTTTTTCTCATGTGTTACCAGATAGTGGGATGCCTCGCTGTCGATCTCGACCTGCGATTTCACCCGTACCCGTTTCAGCCATGCGTCGAGGTCTTCCTTGGCGAAGAAGCACAGCTTGCCGCCCGGCTTGTAGTAAGGGATTGCGCGGCGCATCATCATCTTGTAGAGATAGCTTGGCTTCAGTCCGAGGTAACGGGCTGCTTCCGTGGTGGTCATCAAATTACGTTCACTTTCCATATACGTTCATTTTTATTGTTACTTGTACTTTCGTAGAATCGGAATCTGCTGTTTTTTCAGACTTTTCCTTTCTTCTGTTTCCGATGCAAAGTTAAGTTTGCTCCAAGGTGGGCCAATGGGGGACGAATGGGGAAAGTGCATGAAAAGAAAATGCGCCATACCGTTGTGTATGAACGGTATAGCGCATAGCTATAATGGGAAGATACCGGGCTGAATGGGGAAACGACGGGCGGTTATGGGGTACCTTTCAGCCGTCTTGCGTTTTCAACGGCCTTGTCGATGGATTTGCGGAAATCTTGATTCTCTTTGGTGGCAGCATTGTTGCAAACATCGCTGCGGTGCTTGTCGTAGTAGGATTTGGATATGCCGCAGCGTTTCAGGAACTCTTCCGACCAGAGTTTCCCGCGCTCTCGCGGCCTGATGGTACGGGCGATGGAAAACACCATGTAACAGATGCGAAGGTTCTCTTTCGGGCGCACGATGACCTCCCGTTCGGTGGGTTTCAGGTTCAGGAAGTTCACGAAGTCGCTGCCCGACAGATACTCGAACTGGTAGTCGTTGCACACCTCGTAAATGAACAGGCACAGGGCGAGGTCAACGGTATCCATCCATGCGGTGGTCTCTTGCAGCAGGCCTGCACGGTTCATGGGTTGCCCTCCTTCACGCGTCTGATGTCGGAGATGATGCTTCCGGCGATTCCTTGCAGACGCTCCACCAGCACGTCGAGGAATACCGGTTTGAAGCACCAGACACAGAAATTCCGGTCACGCTCCTGCTGCCATTCCTTATATGATAGGTTTGCGTGTGCATGAGCTTGGTCATATTTTGCCTTTGCTACTCCGCACTCCGTGTCGAGCGACCTGTATTCTTCCGAATCCAGAGGCAGGAAATCCAACCGGTTACTCATTGCCGAATACTCGCGCCAAAGTTCTGTGGCGGCTGTTTTCGCTTCCTCGTACCGGTGTTCAAAGGGGCTTAGATATTCCTCGAAAAGGGCTTCAAAGTTCACTGTCTGCAACGGTGTCCTGTCGAGTGAAAGGTATTTGTTCGTTTCCGAAAGAAGGGAAGAAGAAAAGTCCAGAAGTTGTCCGGGGTTCTCCTTTACCAGACAGGCTGCCTCCTTGACAAGAAGGTTCGTGTCGTTGAAATCCTGATAGAACAGGGACGGCGGCAAGGCCTGTTCAAAAGACAAGACGCCTTGTCCGTAAGTTGCAAGAAGCGTGTTCACTTCGTGCAACCGTTGTGTTATTTGCCGTATCATCATAATCGTCAGGAATTGAAAAGGTCGTCCATCGTCACCTCGCTGTGGACGATGCTTCTGTTCTTGCCATTGGCCACACCATACGTCGTGATAAAGGTATGAACCAGTGTCTTGTTGGTCTTGGTAAGTTCCCTGAACAAACCGGAACGGTCACGCAACCGGCGTTCGTATTCGGGCTTGATACGGTATGTGTCCATGCAGAATTTCATCTCGCACAGGTGTATGATCCGGTCAGCCCGCTCTATTATCATGTCTATTTGTCCGCCGGGCATTCCTTCCTCCTTATTGGGCTTGACCTGCCATGTGGACAAGGATGTAGCCATGCCCCTTATTCCCAAAGCCGACTTGATCTGTTTATGATGTCTCATGCAGACAAGCTCGAAACTGCTACCCATCCAGTCGAATACATTTCCGGAATCAAGATGATTGCTCCACCATTCATCATCGTGTGAGAGGTTGTCGGCAAGGAACTTGAAATAGAACAGCGAAAAGAAATCCGTAAGCCTGTAAACGGCTCCGCGACGTTTGTTGCCGTACTGAAGCCATTTCTCTATCATATCGGACCTTTCAAGGTTTTTTATCGCCTTGGTTATGTTGCTGCTCTTCGATGATAGTGACTGGAATATGTCCTTGCTTGTCATTCCCGATTCGTGTTCGCTGAGTAGTTGTACGATTGACGTGTACAGGTCGGCATTGTCGAAAAGGGCGTTGTATAGCTCCTCGAACTCCAGTTTCAAAAGTGCGCCTTCATTGAAAAACAGCCGGTCTATATTCTGGGAAAGGCTCAACGCGGGGTCAAGAAGGCTGTAATAAAACGGAACACCGCCAAGCACCATGTATGTCTGGGTAAGCTGGTAACGATCCCATTCGATGCCTCTGGTAGCGAGATACCGCTCCGTCTCATTCAGGGTGAACGGGGACAGATGCAGGTTACACGTCACTCTGGCATGGAGGCCTCCCTTGTTGGCGACAATCTTGTCTTTCATCCATGAGGTCGCGGACCCCGTGGCGATAAGCATGATGTTCCGCTGTGACATGGCCCAGCCGTTCCAGAAGTTTTCAAGGGCCGACACGAATATGGATTTTCCCGAATCCATCCAAGGCATTTCATCTATGAACACAATCCGTTTACGGTCAGCGGGCAGGGACGACAGGTATTCTTCAAGGGCATAAAAGGCTTCATCCCAGTTGCTTAAATGGGAGAACTTTTTTCCCGAATAACTGTTGAGCACATTCAGGAAGTTGTTCAACTGTCTGCGGGTGGTCATTCCATGCGCACCGACATATTTGAAATCAAACTCCCGGTCGAAAAATTCTTCAATCAGGAATGTCTTTCCGATACGCCGCCTGCCGTAGACTATGACCAGCTCCGATCTGTCCGAGTTCAGGCATCTTTCCAGTTCCGCGTGTTCTTTGTCGCGGCCAATAAGTTTATCCATACTTTCATGTTTTGATGCAAAATTACGCATTTGGAATTGCCCAAGCAAATTTTAGAACCACTTATTTGATATTATCTATGAAATATTACGCTGTAAATTCAGATATAAGGTTTTGTGAGGTTTATGAACTGCGTCCATAAATCTGAAATTATCTATCTAAATCAAGAAGATAAGTTCAGGTTTATGTATCTGATAAACAGATATGCCGAGTTTTGACCTCTTCGGATTGAAATCTGGCCGGAAAGGTCAAAATTCGGCAATTATTCAAATAAGGCTGAAAACGGTGGTAATGGAGTACAACGCAGGATGTCAGCCAAATACGTTATCAACCAGATTCACCGCTTCAACTTTCTTGCTGTCAACGATTTTCGCGTAAATCTGCGTAGTCTTTACGTTGGCATGGCCGAGCAGCTTGCTCGTGGTATAAAGATCCGCACCGAGGGTAAGCATCATTGTGGCGAACGTGTGGCGGCTCGTGTGATAGGTGATTTTTTTATTGATTCCTGCCGTTGCCATCCATTTGGCCAGTACCTTGTTGATATTGGGTTCTGCCGGGAGTCCGGCAAAGACATGCAGCCCGTCTTCCGCACCGTTCCTTTCAGGCAGCCAACGGACGGCATGGCGGGAAAGAGGCAAGTAAATCGGTGTGGTAGTTTTTTGCATCACGGTTGACATCCGGTATTGTTCCCCGTCCTGAACAATATCTTTCCATCGTAAGGCATAAACATCGCTCAACCTCAAACCGCAGTAACAGGCGAAAAGGTAGGCACGTTTCACGTCTTCGCGGGGGCATTCCGTGTCAATCAGAACTTTTATTTCGTCAATGGTCAGGTATTCCCGTTTGGATTCCGGCACCTTGATACGTTCTGTGGCTGCAAGTGTCATTATCGGGTTCTCCGGGATAACCTCGGCACGGACGGCGGCGTTGAGTGCGGTGGAGAAATAACCCACGTAGTCCGCTGCACTCTTGGGTGAAAGCGGCTTGTCCCACCGGGTCTTGTAGGTGTGCTGAATCCAGTCGATGAAACCCAGACACCAGTCCTTGTCAATCTCTCTCATCTTCACCTTTTTCTTGTAAAGGGGAAGTAACCGGCAGACTGTTCGTAACAGTTTCAGTCCTCTCGCGCCTTTTCGTTCCTGTTCGGCAAGATAGGCTTCCATCCAGTCGTCCAGTAGCATTTTGGAACGGACGGATGTCTTTTTCAGTCCGGCCTTCGAGTGAGTCAGTTCGATGATGCGTTTTGATTTGATGGCCTCTACCGCCGCTTTTGTGGCCCGGTTCTGCTCCTTGACCATAGGATTGATTTCGGGCAACAGGTACAGTTTCAAGAACTCGTAACTGCGTTTTCCGTCAACATAGATGTCGAGATAATAGGATTCCGAACCGTCGGCGAGCTTCTTCGTGCGCACCTTTACCGGTTCCTTGAGTCTGGTCGATTTCTTTGTTGTTGCCATATATAATAATGTATTTAGAATGCGTCGTCAACCAAGGTGATTGCATCGTCCTTTTTCTTGTCTACTATTTTTGCATAAACCTGTGTGGCACGCACGGAACGGTGGCCGAGGATTTTGGAAACGGTATAGATGTCCGCTCCGAGCGTCAGCAGCAGCACCGCACATGAATGACGTGCCGTGTGGAATGTCACGTTCTTCTTTACGCCTGCCTTATCAGCCCAGTTCTTGAGACTGACACAAAGGTTGCTTGTATTGGGCAGCCCTCCAAAGACAAGGCCATCCGGTGTACAGCCATTACGTTCCGGCAACCATTTTACCGCTTGGGACGAAAGGGGGATATAAACGGGATTGGTGGTCTTTGTCATTACTACCGACACGAGCCATTGCCCGCCTGATATGGAAATGTCACGCCAACGCAATTTCCGTATGTCACTGATACGAAGTCCGCAAAAACAGGAAAACAGGTATGCCTGCCGTACCTGCTCGTTAAAAAATGGCGTGGCTATCATTTTCTTTATCTCCTCGATGGTCAGAAAATCCCGTTTGCTTTCGGGAACTTTGATTTTCTCGGTCATCTCCAGTTTGTACCAAGGATTTGATTCAATCAGTCTCTCACGTACAGCCTCGTTCAAAGCGGTACGCAAAGTGGTATAATAGGAATGAGCCGTCTTGGGAGTAATCTGTTTTCCCCATGCGGTCTTGCAGGAAGAACGAAGCCAGTCGATATAATCAATGTAAAACTGTCTGTCCACATCACAGAGCCTGACATCTGCACGGAATTTCAGCAAGTTTTTACGGGCGTTGTCGATTCCGTTCAGGTCGCGTGCTTCCCGGTGTTCGTGGTTCTTGCGGACAATGGTCATCCAGTCGGACAGCAGCATATCGGAAGATTTGCTTTCCGGTACTGTTCCCACCTTCGCATTGAGCAGGACTTCTGTCCGTTCTCGCTGAATATCTTCCGCCTTGCGGAGTGTCTGCGCATTTTGCCGCCTTGCTTTGGCAGATGTTTCCGGCATGAGGTAGAGTTGCAGAAACTCGTACTCATGCCCGCCGTCTACACTACGGTCAAGAAACAGGGATAAACGTCCGTCCGCCAGTTTACGGTGACGTAACTTGAACGGAGATTTCTCTATTAATGATTTCTTTTTTCTTCCCATTGTATATCAATGATTTATATCCATATACAAAGGTAACAAATAATCCGGATATAAGTATCGTTTTAGGTAACAAAAATGTCGAATAATAGAGATTTTTAAGGAATACAACAGAAATCATCATTAGTTAATAATACATTGATAATCAGTATTTATATAGATTTTATCTGTTTTTATTTTCCCTTCGTTTCAATACATTGGCTAATGGGAAACGATTTACTGTCAGCAAATTCTTTTGGGAATGCTCACCATTTTCGGGCCGATACAGTGGGCTTTCAGTCTGCTGCCCAAGTGGGAAGGTGCGTGGGCGAAATGGATGACAAGGTATCTGACGGTGCATTTCTATGGTGCCATGTTGTACTTCGTCGGTTTCTACGTACTGCTGTTGTTTGACATTGTCCTTTGCATACAGGTGGAGAACCTGACAGCGATAACCGCCAGTGAACAGACAATGGCGGCATACCTGCAAAACTCGTTCTTCTCGGCCGGCTACCTCATGGCAGCCAGCATTGTGGCTTTAAAATGCCTGAATCTCGTGCCGGACTTGGCGGCGTGGATGATACCTGAAGGTGATACGGCATTCTCTACCCGAAACTTCGGTGAAGGCGTGGCACAACAGGTGAAAATGTCCACTACGGGGGCTATAGCACACATGACGAAATAAGGAATAATGAAAAATTGAGAATGCTGAATGAAAAATTTCGGAAGATAAGGAATAAATTGAATAAAACACGAAAAACAGTATGGTAATCAAAAACTTAGAGAACAAAATCAAGCTGGTGACGATATTCTGCGGATTTTTTCTTGCCGGATGTGTGCTCATCAGCCTGTCGAGCATCTGGACGGCAAGGATGATGGTGACAGATGCCCAGCAGAAAGTGTATGTACTGGACGGCAATGTACCCATTTTGGTACAACGGACCACGATGGAGGAAACGCTTGACGTGGAAGCGAAAAGCCATGTAGAAATGTTCCACCACTTTTTCTTCACGTTGGCACCGGATGACAAGTATATCCGCTACACTATGGATAAGGCGATGTACCTGGTGGATGAGACCGGACTGGCGCAATACAACACGCTGAAAGAAAAGGGATTTTATAACAACATCATGGGAACGAGTGCGGTATTCTCGATATTTTGTGACAGTATCAACTTCAACGAGGAAAAAATGGAGTTTACCTATTACGGGAGACAACGCATCGAGCGAAGGACTTCCATTCTCACCCGTGAGCTGGTGACGGCCGGCAAACTGAAGCGAGTGCCCCGGACGGATAATAATCCGCATGGGCTGTTGATAGTGGATTGGCGCACCCTGCTGAACAAAGACATTGAACAAAAGTATAAAAACAATTTCTGATATGAGCTGGAAGAAAATGGTTTTCGGAGAAAAGATGCCTGACAAGGACGATCCGAAGTACAAAGAAAGGTATAAGAAAGAGGTGGCGGCCGGCCGCAAGGCTGCCCGGCTATTGAAACTCGACAAGGCGGCAGGGGGCGTACAACGCTTTGCCTGCAAACATCCCCGGTGGTTTCTTGCCATTGTGTTCGGCATTGTGCTGACCTGCTTGGGGCATAACATCTACCGGATGGTAGCGGTATATCAAATCCACCAAACAGAAGAACGCATAACCGCCACGGAACACCAGGAACAATTATTGAAACAAAGACACAAGACACATGATGATAACAGACAAAATTAATTTCAAACAGCCGAAGTATGTGCTGCCTGCCATTCTCTATCCGCTACTGCTGATTAGCGGTTATCTGATATTTGATATTTTCGACACTGAACCGGCGAGAACGGAGAATGCCCTGCAAACGACGGAGTTCCTGAATCCGGAACTTCCGCAAGCACGTGTGGATAACAACGGTGGCATCGATGGCAAATATGAGAGCATGGTGAAATCATACGGCAGGATACAGGACTTTTCCGCCGTGGAGAATATAGAACGCAACAACAATGAAGATGACAAAGAAGCATACGAATCCAAATATACGGAAGACGACCTCGCCCTGCTCGACATGGAAGCGGACAAGCGGACGGAAGAACTGGAGCGGCTGCGTGAGATGCAGGAACGCTTGCGAAAAAGCGCCGAAAAAGGCGAGGCAATGAACAATGACACCGTTTCTCTACCCTTGCCCGACGAGGACGGGCGCATTGCCCGAAGCGAACAACGGCGCAAGGAAGCGTTGGCGGAACTGGACAAGGCTCTTGCCGAAGCGAGGTTGCAGGGTCGAAAAGGATTGGAACCTACACCGGATAATACTGACACATCCGTTTCCAGACCGATGACGACAGGAACGGTGACGGACAGAAATGTGGAAGTGAACGACAACATCGTGCATGAGATTGCCGATGATGCGGAGACCGGTCAGGTGGTGAAGAAAATCAAGACTTCCTCCGACTACTTTCACACCCTTGCGGAGAACGCGCCTGAACCCAAGCTGATAAAGGCAATCATTGACGAGAACATTAAGGCGGTGGACGGCTCACGTGTGCGGCTCCGCCTGCTCGATGATGTGGAAATCAATGAGACGGTGGTACCCAAAGGCTCATACCTCTATGCTACGATGAGCGGCTTCGGCAACCAGCGTGTGAAAGGCAGCGTGAAAAGCATATTGGTGGACGATGAACTGGTGAAAGTAAACCTGTCGCTCTATGACACGGACGGACTGGAAGGGCTGTACGTACCGGGCAGCGCTTTCCGGGAGACGGCACAGGATGTGGCTTCCAACGCCATGAACAGCACGATGAACATCAATAACGGTACATCGGGAAACGCTTTCTCCCAATGGGGAATGCAGGCTATACAGAATGCCTACCAGCGAACGAGCAACGCTCTATCGAAGGCGGTGAAGAAAAACAAGGCCAAACTGAAGTACGGCACATTTGTGTATCTGGTAAATGGCAGGGAGAAAAGGAAATAGAAGCATAGCGGAAGCATATACAATGAATGATAATGTAATAAACAAGAAAATAGAATGAATGCACGAATTAAAATCTTGAGTCTGGTGGCCGAGGTATTGGCGGTTTGTCCGCTGGCGGCACAGACCACGTATGAGGAAATGGAGCAACTGACGGTGAATGAACAGGTGACAACGGTGATAACAGCTACCGAGCCGGTGCGCTTCGTGGATATTTCCACGGATAAGGTTGCCGGAGACCAGCCTATCAACAATACTATCCGGCTGAAACCCAAAGAGGCGGGACACGAAGACGGCGAGGTGCTTGCCATTGTGACCATCGTGACGGAACGCTACCGAACGCAATACGCACTGGTTTACACCACCCGGCTGCAAGAGGCGGTGACGGACAAGGAAATACACGCTGTAGAGACCACAGCTTACCATAACCCGGCGGTGTCGCTCTCCACAGAGGACATATACCGGTTTGCCCGTAGGGTATGGACTTCTCCGGCTAGATACCGGAACGTAAGCTGCAAACAACACCGTATGACCATGCGGCTGAACAACATTTATGCCGTGGGCGACTACTTTTTCATTGACTTCTCGATAGAGAACCGTACACGCATCCGCTTCGATATAGATGAGATGCGAGTGAAACTCGCTGACAAGAAGGTGTCGAAAGCTACCAATGCGCAGGTGATTGAGTTACAGCCAGAAATGATGTTGGAACAGGGTAAGTCGTTCCTGCACGGCTACCGTAACATCGTGGTGATACGGAAAATGACTTTCCCCAATGACAAGGTGCTGACCATAGAACTAAGCGAAAAGCAAATTTCGGGGCGCAATATCTCGCTGAACATCGACTATGAAGATGTGCTGAATGCGGACAACTTTAATGAAGTCTTACTTAATGAAGAATGAGGAATCAGGCATGAAGAATTTTTATTTGAACAAGATGTTTGTATTGGCGGTAATCCTGTTTACCACTTGTGTTCCGGGATTTGCGGACAACCATAGGGGGAGGTTGCAGATTGGCACCGGACTCCTGTATGAGCGAGGCATGGACTTGACGGTGGCTTACGAACATGAGACACGTTATCATAACGCTTGGGAGTATTTCGGGAACGTGTATCTGAAATGGGACGAATGCGCTTCGTGCGGTCACGTATGCCCGAAGTCGTTTTGGAGCAACTACAACACGTGGGGCTTGGGCGTAGCCTACAAGCCTTGCGTGACACGAGGACGCAACCACCATGGCAACCTGCGCATAGGCGGTTCGCTCGGCTCTGACCGGCACAATGTGGTGGGCAGCGTACACGCCGGATATGAGCATAGTTACTCTTTGCGTAAGGGTTGGCAGGTATATTGGCAGGTGAAAAGCGACCTGATGATTGGTGGGAATGACTTGTTCCGCACAGGAGTGGTTATCGGGGTGAAATTGCCTATTAAATGAAAAAATTGCCGCTGAACTAATATACGGCAAGAAGTAAAAATAACAATAGGGGTAAATAAGGACCATAGACAATGATAAATAAAACACAGGATATGAATGAAATGCAGACACGAATGGAACAAATGGCAAGGGTTATTCATAATAAGGTAGGGAAAGGCATGAGACTAGGAATAATGTTTTTGGGGATGATTCCGGCTACAGCATTGGGGTTAGTGGCGTGTGATGAACACCGGGATTTTCCAGACACCGGCATGAAGGTGGGCCATATCCTTTGTACGGACGGTAAGGTAATGAGCTATGAGGACTACAGCCTATCGGGAAAGGAGGCCATAGCCGTGGTGTTCCACCTGAACCGGGATGAAGCGATGGCAGGAAACGGATATGCGGTCTATCTGCACGACCTTGCGCCGGAAGCCTTTGCGGACAGCATCGGGATTGCACAAGGCACATCGGCTGACTTGGCGGCTTTGGACGGCAATGAGAATACGTTTGCCTTGTATGAAACGACGGAGACGTCCTCGCCGATAGCTGAGCAGGTTTTTGATTTATGGAAGTATGGGCAGAGTGCCTACGTGCCTTCGGTAGCGCAAATGCGCTTGCTGTATGCCAGCCGTGAGGCGGTGAATCCGTATATCGAGCAATGCGGCGGTATGCCTATCCCGGACAGTGCCAACGAGTGTTGGTACTGGACTTCGACCGAAGTGGCCGGACAGGAAACCGCCAAAGCATGGTTGTATTCGACCGGTAGCGGTACGATACAAGAAACTCCCAAATGGCAAGCACACAAAGTGCGTCCGATAATCACACTGAATGAATAATCATCCAACCATATCACTATGGAAGAAAGTAAAGAATTACAGGGAGTATATAAGATATTCCGCACGGCAATCTATGTATCCTTACTTATAGAGTTCTTCATGTATGCCATTGACCCGGAGGTACTGGACTATTGGAACGGTGTGGTGTGTGATGTGCACAGCCGTATAAAAAGTTGGTTCCTTTACCATGATGGGCACTTGGTGTACAGTAAAATTGCCACATTCGCATTAATATGCATCACTTGCGTAGGAACGAGAAACAAGAAGCATTTGGAATTTAATGCACGGAAACAGGTGCTTTATCCATTGGTCAGCGGTATCGCACTGCTGATTATTGCTGTATGGCTATTCGGCTTTACGATAGACTTTCGACTATATTCCCTTCGGTTGAACATTGTTTTATATATGGTGTCCTCAGTAATCGGAACCCTATTGGTACACGTGGCGTTGGACAATATATCGAAGTTCTTAAAGGAAGGGTTGCTGAAAGACCGATTCAATCTGGAGAATGAGAGCTTTGAGCAATGTATGGAACTGGTGGAAAACAAATACTCGGTAAATATCCCGATGCGGTTCTATTATAAAGGCAAGTTCCGCAAAGGCTGGTGCAACATCACCAATCCTTTTCGTGGCACATGGGTGGTCGGCACACCCGGTTCGGGTAAGACATTCTCAATTATCGAGCCGTTTATCCGTCAGCACTCGGCAAAGGGTTTTGCGATGGTGGTCTATGATTACAAATGGCCGACACTTGCCACAAAACTCTACTATCATTACCTTAAAAACCAACAGCTCGGCAATCTTCCCGAAGGCTGCAAATTCTCGGTGATCAATTTTGTGGATGTGGAATACTCCAGACGGGTAAACCCTATTCAGCAGAAGTATATCAATAATCTCGCAGCCGCTTCGGAGACGGCCGAGACCCTGTTGGAATCTCTGCAAAAGGGTAAGAAGGAAGGCGGTGGCGGTAGCGACCAGTTCTTCCAAACCTCGGCGGTAAACTTCTTGGCCGCTTGCATCTATTTTTTTGTAAACTATAAGAAAGAACCTTACGACAAGGAGGGGAACAAACTGTGTGCAGAAATGACGGAAGAACCACAGACCAAACGGCTGAAACCGACCGGAAGGGTGTTTGACGCACAAGGAAATGAGGTGGAACCCGCCTACTGGTTGGGCAAATATTCGGATATGCCGCATATTCTATCCTTCCTGAACGAGAGCTACCAAACCATTTTTGAGGTACTAGAAACAGACAATGAGGTGGCTCCGCTGTTGGGACCGTTTCAAACAGCCTTGAAAAACAAGGCAATGGAACAATTAGAGGGTATGATTGGTACACTACGTGTTTATACCTCCCGACTTGCCACCAAAGAAAGCTATTGGATATTCCACAAAGACGGTGATGATTTTGACTTAAAGGTAAGTGACCCGAAAAGCCCGAGTTATCTGCTGATAGCCAACGACCCGGAAATGGAAGGAATAATCGGCGCACTGAACGCATTGATATTAAACAGACTAGTAACGAGAGTGAATACCGGCCAAGGGAAAAATATCCCGGTGAGCATCATCGTGGATGAGCTGCCTACACTATACTTCCATAAAATAGACCGGCTGATAGGTACAGCACGAAGCAACAAAGTAAGTGTGGCTTTGGGCTTTCAAGAGCTTCCACAACTCGAAGCGGACTACGGCAAGGTGCGTATGCAGAAGATTATCACAACGGTGGGCAATGTAGTATCGGGCTCAGCACGTGCGAAAGAAACCTTGGAGTGGCTGAGTAATGACATCTTCGGCAAGGTGGTGCAATTGAAGAAAGGCGTGACGATAGACCGGGACAAGACAAGCATCAACCTGAACGAGAATATGGATAACCTTGTGCCTGCCAGTAAGATTTCCGATATGGCTACGGGTTGGATATGCGGACAGGTGGCACGCGACTTCACAAAAACAAAAATCGGAATGCGAGACCAGCTGAACATACAAGAAGCGGAGGAATTTAAGACCTCCAAATTCTTCTGCAAGACAGACTTCAATATGGTGACCATTCAGAAAGAGGAAGCGGCATATGTGCCATTGCCCAAGTTCTACACGTTCAAATCGAGGGATGTGAGGGAGCGTATCTTGTATGCCAATTTTATTCAAGTAAATAAAGATGTGAAAGATATGATTAACGAGATTTTTCAAAAGAAAAAAGCTATCTAAAGTTTTGTATTATCAAAAGTTTATTCAGAGAGAACGGATATTCTGTTATAGAAAGAACTTTTTGAAAAACTTTTGATAATACTGTTATAGATTTACTTTCTTTCTACTCATTTATGTTTATTATGTTTATGCCATATTCCTTCATGTATTTCAGTAATAATTTTTGCGTACTTGTTTTTTTACATCTAATGATTTGATAGATTATTTATACTTAAAATGCTTCCGTTACTTGAAAAAGAATAGATTTTATTTTGTTGAAACATATAAACTATCCCATATTGCTGATATGGTATTATTGTTTTCTTTAAAACTGTTGTTGGTGCCATGTCAAATTGAGTATCTATAGTTTGATAATTGCTCTTGTAACATACATCATCATACATACACGGAATAACCTCCTTGCCTTTTTCGTCTATCATTCCCCACTTGCCTGATTTTTGGACAAATGTTATCTTTTCACGAAACGGATAAATTAAATCATATTGGCATTTTACAACTTCCTTACCTTTATTATTTATGCATCCCCATTTACCTTCTGATATCGCAAATGACTTCCCTACAGATCGAAGTTGCAGTCCGTTATTAACAATAGATAATTTTTTTTCAATCGGAAATATTATACAGTATACAGGAGTTATAGTATCCCCTTTTTGATTAATAAGCACTGTTGAACAAGGTGTTAAAATAGGCATTTTATCTTGGTCAGTGCCTATCTTCGCCATTGCTAAGGATTTATGAAATCCATATTCTCCAAAACAACTCACCCAATCATACATCATAGAAATTATAATATTCCCATTTCTATCCATAAATCCCCATTTCCCATTCTTCTTAACGGCGGCCAAGTTATTGCAATATTGCCTACCATCTTGAAATTTTTGCATGAAAACCAATTGATCATATTTATCTGCATAGTATACAGGAAAAGAATCACAGTGCATACAACTACGATTCATAAAAGGATATTCCCTTGTAACAGTACAGGAAACTTGCAATATAAAGAAAGTTACCAACCAAAACGATGGTAACTTTCTTAAAAATGTAATAGTCATAACACTCACCAACCAATTATACTTTCAAATGTAGAAGCATCAGCCCAATTGATAGCAATCCAGCAATTTTGACTATGATTTACATCATTAGTTGTATAGTAATAACGCATTCCTACTGGGTTGGCTCTTTCTACATCATTCTCTTCATAAATAGGTTCTCCATGCAAAACCATCCCATTTCTCAATGAATAGAATTCTTTGCTCGTTACTGGAGTTCCATAAACTCCATATTTTCCGTTCTTTCCTATTACACCAACTTGAATAGAACGTACATGTATAGTTTTCCCATTTCTGTTGACAGTGAAACTTCCTGTGGAAATAGATGTTGTCGGATCGAAGCCTATGACATCTTCAAAATAAAAAAAAGAGGGTGCATCCAGAAATTTATTCATTAATGCAATCGCCTGACTTTCTGATATATTTCCTGTGAATCTAGGCTCAACAGAACGGGTTTGCAAATTTTGAGTCCCTAGCATTTCATCTAAGTCATTAGTACATGATACAATAGATATACCCACTAATAATACTAATAAAAATCTCATTTTTTTCATCTTTACATAATTTAAATTTAACATAAGTAGATTTTAATTTCACATTAATCCAATCGCAATATTTTTATTGCTCTAATTGTTTCAATCAAATATATGCCATAATGTCGTCTAATATATGCCATGAACCTACTCTATCAGCTTTTCGGTATCCGCTCCTTTGTACAGTGAGGTCTGTAGTGATTATCGTCGACTTATAATCATAACTCAATACTTTTTAGTAAGAATAACCTTGTATTCTTGTGGTAAATATGCTTGCAAAACGATTCTGTTTTTAGATTTTTCCATAATCGTCCAACTACCAACTAAAGCACTATTTTTAAAAATAATCTTTCGTCCATCAATCTGGTAATATACTGCATTTACGGTTGCCGGATCACCACTGCCTTCTCCATTGATATACATTCCTTCTACAGCTGAATTAAACTCTATGATACCATATTCCTTGTGTTCAACTTTTCCGTTCTCGGTATATCTATTGAGTTCAACATCCCAAGTTGTTTGTATTAATTCTTGAGGTGTAAGTGATATTACATCGTCCTTATCATCATTATCGCAACCAACAAAAAACAGACATAGACTTGTTACCACAAATAATAATATCCTTTTCATAATCATTATTTTATAATCCTATAATTCTATACGAATTTGCCAGAGTAGCCATTGAAATAGATTTTGTCGGCAACGACTCAACCCAACTACGTATTCCGTAATCATCTAAAATCCAGTCTCCATCCAAATCATCAGTATAATGTGAAAACGCTATCTTATTTTCAGTGTCATAGATGTATTGAATACCGGTACGCGGATTTGTATATGTGTACATATTAGCTTCGTTAACTTTGGGAAGATCTATACACAATGGATTGCCAATTTTAGGGTTTAAACGTGTAACAGAATTAGAACTGATACGCAATTCATAAAAATTCTGCTTTTGTGTTTTTATATTCAATGCTTTTTGACTGAACACTGTAGCATTCTCATTTTGTCTCAACTCAGCATCAGATGCTGTAGAAGCATTACCAGAGCGGAGTACTATTCTATCTCCTTGCCGTGTAAATAGCACAGCAACAACATCATATAATGCCTCATTTGAAGAACTGTATCTTTCAAATACACGCATTATTTCAATGTGAGGTTCGACAAAACTTGGATATTTTTCTAGAAGATTAGAAGTAGTAGCATCTAACCTCTTCTTAAAATTTTCTTCTATGACAAATGCTGACAAAGGATATAGCCCATTATCTGTAATATCAATAATGGTATGTTTCTTACTATCTGACAATGATGCCACCCAAGGAGCCAAATCAAAATTAATATTAACAAGATTTTCTGCACTATTCATGCTCAATCCTACAGGGTCACCTCCGTAAATCCACATTTTTGTATATAATTGTTCCATGTTATACTCTGAAGATTCATAATTGAAGTTTCCTTTTCCAAATTGAAAGTCTCCGCTAACTGAGTTTTTTTTCCAAGAGAAAGAGGCATCTATACTTTTCTCCATTCCTGTTTCCTTAGAAGTACTACTACTACCATTGCGACTTAATCCTGTATAAAGAGCACAAGCTTTTCCTCCAGTAATATATCCTGTAAGTATGCACTCACCATACGTGTCTAATATATTTCCAAGAGTGGACGAATATAGATTTCTAAGAAATACAGGAGATAAACATTCACGAGCATAAAATTTACGTGCTCCATCTGATGCTTGAAGGTTAAAAGAAGAATTCTTCAACATCAAGTTCAGTTCTCCATATACAACTTTTTGTGATGATGTTAATTCTGATTTGAAAGTTTCTTCTGTTTTTTTCTTTCTTCCTAATTTAAATAGGCCCAAATTAAGTTGGAATCCAGAAGCCACTTTTTTAGTTTGCGATAACTTTGACTCATAACTATTATAATCAGAATAAGAAAAGCGTTCTGACATATACACCTGTAAAGAGCGTCCTGTTATATAGTCACTTCCATATTCTTTTACTTTCATCAAATCAATGACGGGCGATATAACATTTTCATAGTCACCCAAAATGGAATTTCCAATAGAATAGGAGTATCCCAAAAGCACATCTGAATTACCTATAATTCCTCCACTCTCATTTACAGCTCTTGTAGCTGTTTTATCCTCCAAAATCACAGGACGTGTACGAATTTCCTTAGGAAGTGCTGCGTTTCTTTCTTGTAGCACTACGACACCGTTATCATCTATTTCTGATTGCTCATAAAAAGATTCGTCATTCGTGCAACCTATTGCCATAAGACACAATGACAATGCTGTAAAGTGTAATTTGTTCATATCAGTTATATATTATTTTGTTACATAAATTTTACGTTCAGGATCAAATGATAGAGAATAATTTAATTCCTCACCTGTTTCCAAATCAAAATAGTGAGGTTCATTAATTGGTTTGTTAAGTTCTGGATCGGCAACAGAATAACCTCTCCATGTTCCTCTTACTTTTATTTCACGGTCCCCGTATTTTGCAACAGCAACATAAGGGACATTAAGTATAAAAGTTTTAAACTTAGTAGTCAGTTGCAATAAACATCTCGGTTTCATTTCAATACTCGTAGAATATTCTACTGGAGCAGATAATTTTTGCGTAGCACTTGAATAAATAGCATCTTTAGACTCATCACCCATTAATACAGCTTTTCCTGCAATAGGTCTAGGACGTGGAAATTTAATGGATGACGGAGAAGAAATGTTAACTTTTAAAGTACCTGCCGTTTCATAGAAATTGGATGTTTCTTCTGCATTAAAATTTATTGTAAGATTTTCGTTTGTAGTATATTCATGTACGTTTGTCAAACTAGTTACCTTAGATATTACTGCGCCATTTGATATTGTTGCATTTTCCAAATCAAAGGTTACATTTTGCAAAGTAAATGAAGCTGTAGGAGTAATTAAAAACTCTTGTTGAGCGCGGTAATTTACTCTCTGGGCATATCCCAATTTATTGTTAGCTTTAGCCTCAAGTACGTGATAAAAAACAGACCAACTATTATTCGGATCAGATTGTCCTAAATATGATTCACTTTGAATAGAAAAGTACCCCTTATAAGTAGATGGTATAAGATCCCAACCTGCACTATATAATGACCCTGAATTATCTTTTGCTGTCATCAGAATCTTATCATCTGGAGCATTTGTGTAATAACCGACAGATAATGGTGTGTTTGAGGCACTAGAATATATCAAATATGGAATGCCAGATGTTGCCGGAAGAATTTTAAGATAAAACCGGCTTCCTAATGATGTCGATGAATTTCCCAATGTAACCTCTTTTCCTGCTCCATCACAGAAAAGATAAGAATTTGAAGTTGTAGAACCACTTGCGACAGTACGAACCTTAATCGTTACCGGAAGTTCTCGAATCGCATAGATGTTAGATGAAAAGAAATCATCTACAGTTGCATCAAGAGCTTGTACTTTCCGATTGTTAGAGTACATTTTCTCATAACGTGCCTTCAACTCTTTAAGTTCTTCTGTTTCTTCAAGAGACACAAGTTCTCCCAAATCAATCGTATCACTTAGGCATGACCGTGTCAAAGAGGCATTTTCTGGAACATTCTCAAAAGAATCTTTAGCGAATTCCTCCATTTCATTTGTACATGCTGCCGCGAAAGCAGCAACAAATAACAGCATTGAAATTTTACTTTTCATAATTATACTATTAAAATTAGACATAAGTTATCTGCATGTTTCACACTGAGTGCAAATATACAACTATTTTAATTAACAGTCTATACTGTTTGTTTTTAGAGTAAGCATTTAATATACATTAACAATACATAGCACTTACGGTAACTACTCAGGTATCTTAAATATCTTATTATCAATCGACTAAATCGTTGAGAAAAACTCATTTTGCAGGTTTTACCCTTAAAATGCTTAATATTATAAAATTATCACCATTGATAATCAGGTAATTAAGTTGATTTAGATACCTGAGTAGTTACGCACTTACGTAGCTAATCAGTCTACAAAAAAGGGGTACATTTATCTTTTTCTAATTGCTCAAGCATAGTCAGAGTGGCATTTATTTAGATTTTCGTTTTTCTTTCTTTGCTATTTCGTAAGTTCTCGACCCGATAAAATGCAGTCTAGCCAATAACTTTATCATCTAAAAACTTCTTGTTTTGCAGAAATTATAAGGCGATGGAAAAACACAACTATTATATATTCATTGTTAGTATCATGCTAGGCATTTCAAGTTAATCCCAGAGAATGGCTTACCGATATAATTGCTTGGTTACCATGATTACAAAAAGATAAGGGAAAAAACTAAAAAAGTTACCACCCAATTATTGGAAATAGAGAAGCCCCAAAGGAATCTAACAATACTTTAATGAAAAACATATCATAAACAGAGAATCGCTATAAACTTATCCAAGCAATTAAAGCAATTATAAATCATCGACTTATAAGGATTTAACAAAAAAATAAAGGGAATAACGACACAAGTATGACAGATTTGTTAAACGATATATACACAGACGGTTGCAAAACGAAAAAGTACCGTTTATCCGACTTCTTCAATCGGTAGTGGGACGAGTACACATAACACCCGACTGAGTACATCACCTTCGAACAGTATAAGGCGGTGAATGTTATCCGTGTGTGCCGTACAACTGCTTTGGGAATAGACATATATGCCAGCCCCGATTGTGGCGAGATATGGGAAATCAGTCATAGCTGCAAGAACCGCTTTTGTCCGTCATGTGGCTGGCGTGACACGCTGAAATGGGCGGCTCGTATGAAAGAAAAGATACTACGAGTGCCGCACCGCCATGTGGTGATGACCTTGTCACATATCCTATTGGACTTTGTGAGGCGTAACAAGAAAGAAATGCTGAATATCCTGATGCGTACTTCGGCAGATACGCTGAAAGACTGGATGATGCACAAGTTCGGGTTGAAAACCAGGGTGATTGCCGTACTGCATACCTATGGGGAAACAAAGCAGCTTCATGTACACACGCACATGATTATGTCATGGGGCGGCATCGACAACGGCAATAAGATAGTCGTTCCCGAACATGATTATGTGCATATCCCTCTATCCGCAAGGTGTTCCGTTACAAGTTTGAAAATGCGTTGATTAGATTGTTCGATACGGGTAGGCTGGAGTATGATTTCCACGACCTCATGGAGTTTATGGTTTATGGGCTTCATCAAAAAGGTGGAGAAGAAAAAGGACTGAATAGTGCATTTGGAACAGCCCTTACAGATGCCGGAGCAGGTGATACAATATGTAGGCAGGTATTCCAAGCGGGCGTGTCTGAGCGAGTACAAGATTACGGCAATGGACGGTGAGAACATTTCATTCCGATACCGTGATTACAAAAACTCACCCGACAGGAGAAACCCGGTTCAAAAGGAACTGACACTGCATTACCGTGAGTTCTTCCCCGGTTGTTGCGACACATTCCCCTGCGCTATTTCCGCATCGTGAGGTACTACGGCTTCTATTCCAACAAAGGCAACCTGCCGGAAGAATACTTCGGACGGGATGAAAGCGAAATAAAAGAAGCCGAGTTGCAACAGGCAGAAAGTGAATACGAAAATCTGTATTTCTGCGAGCATTGCGGACGGATGAGAGTTTACAGCCCCACTACAGTAACGAGTAGTGACATCACATATACGGTTGTACTGAAGCATTGCGACATACACCGGAAAAAAGCGGCATGACAGCAACATGGGATAGCTATGCCCTGCCGTGAACAGAAACAGTAAAATCCCATAAAATGGAAGAAAGGAGAACCAAAAAATGAATGAAATACGAATAAGAGCAGTAATAAGATGAACGGGTGCGGGCATGAGCTTCACACCTCTTTCTGTCGGAAACAGCAGTCAAAAATTGAAGTTCTATATAATATGAATAGAGCATGGCGGGTAAAACTGCCTTGAACAAGGAAAGATACCACCTAAACGGTGATCCTTTCCAGACATTAGATGCATATAGTGATTCTATGAATTTATACAGGTACTTTATCGGGAGCTTACTTTAAATCGACTATTTACCAACTCTAATTACAGTTTCGCGTAACCTTTATATAATAATTTATGCAAACTATTAGTATAATAACATGCACTAGTAGCCGTCGATTAATTCGAAAAGTATTAATTATTCTTAATACATAGAATTTATTTATCATTAAACAGTACGTATTGTTTATTTTTTACTTTCTTTGCACTCCATAAAATTGTGTCTGATAGCCTAGTTGCTAACTGACCAACTTTTTTGTACCTATTTTATTATTGCGAAATGAAGGAAATTAAAAAGAAGAATTGGTATGTATTTTATACATCTCCAAGAGCAGAAAAAAAAGTGAATGAATATTTACTTTCATTAGGCTATGAATCTTTTTTGCCACTCAAAAGCGAATTTAAGATTTGGAGAAATAGACAACGTAAACTTATCAAGTCACCTCTCTTCCCAAGCTATATTTTTGTTTTAGCTACGCGTAATGATATTTTTGACATAAACAGGATTTATGGTATTTGTTACTGTGTTACTTGTGCCGGAGTTCCTGCTGTAATTTCAGGCAATGATATAATGTCATTAAAAATAATGCAAGAGATGGATGTGGAAATATTGAGAAACAATGAATTTAGCTCTGGAGATAAAATTCGCATTATAGATGGACCGTTATGTGGTTATGAAGGGATATTAATTGAAATAAAAGGTAAGAAAAAGTTTGGTGTAAGTATTAGCTGTGTAAATCTTACAGCTGTAGTTGATTTGAATACCTCAAAAATGGAAAAATGTGATATATCTAATAATTTTAGAGAAGTGATTATATTTAAATGATCGACCAGTCAAAGAGTGGGTTCTACTTAAATAATTACAAGTGTAGAGTAAAACCACAGACTTACTGTTTGATAAAGAACATGTATTTACAATACTCTAAAATGGAAATTAAAAATATAAAGATTCTGTGTATCTAGGACAAGTCTGAATAAGATTTCTAAGTTGCTATTGAAGAAATAAATAACACTTTTTATAGCAGCTATATAAAAAATAATCGTGCACACTCACATAAAACTTATTCATTCTTATGTGTTGGATACTTAACAAATTAAATAGGAGGTGAACTAATTATGACACGTAATTTATTTGAAGGAAAAAATGTTTTAGTTGTTGGTGGCAATAGCGGAATAGGATTAGCTGCTGCCAAAGCTTTTTCCCAAGAAGGAGCTAACCTTATTATAACTGGAAGAAATGTTGAAACCTTAACATCTAAAGCAGATGAAATTGGAGGCAGAACATCAGCCTATCAATGTGATGTTACTGATATGGAACAAATCAAAGATTTAGTTGTGAAAGTTGAACTAGAGTTTGGCTATATTGATGTACTATTTATTAGTGCCGGCCAATACTCTTCTGGTTCAATCAATTCAGTCACAGAAGAGAACTGGGACTGGCTCATGGATACAAATTTGAAAGGAATGTTTTTTACAATACAGGGTATGCTTCCATTAATGGGTAATCCAAGTTCTATTGTACTAATGGGGTCGATTGCAGGACGTTTAGCAGTAGCAGAGTCACCAGTTTATGCAGCAAGCAAAGCTGGAGTTCGTTCTTTAGCACGTTCATTAGCTGCAGATTTTGTTACAAAAGGAATTCGAGTGAATGTTGTTAGTCCTGGCCCGACTGACACACCTGCTTATAGAAAATTGAAAGGCGAAGGTAACACACTTCAGCAAGTGGAGTGGGAAAAAAAATTAAGCACTATACCGATGAATCGACTAGGAACACCTGAAGAAGTGGCTAAAGCAGTATTGTTTCTGGCCAGTTCAGACTCTAGTTTTACAACCGGAGCAGAAATTCTAGTGGATGGTGGCGAAGTTTATTTAAGCTAAAGAGACATGGTTAGTATCGTGTATATTCACTATGGTTCTTCTGCTTATTTATAATCAAAGATTATCGACAGAAAATAATCATATTTTGATTAATTGACTTATAATAAAGAGCAAATATTTTATCAAAATAAATAGTTATGAATGACAACAATTATAATCCAAATGAAATTGAATCAAAATGGTATAAAAAATGGGAATGCTCAGGCGTATTTGATTCTATTCCTAACAAACAAAAAGCTTTCACTATAACCATGCCTCCTCCGAATGTAACAGGCGTATTGCATATGGGACATATTTTGAATAATACAATTCAAGATGCATTTATAAGATATGCTAGAATGAAAAATTATAATGCCTGTTGGCTTCCAGGAATGGATCATGCATCAATTGCAACAGAAAATAAAGTTGTTAGTGCATTACAAAAAAAGGGAATAGAGAAAAATGATCTTTCAAGAACAGAATTTCTGAAGTACGTATGGGATTGGAAAGAAAAACATGGAGGGATAATTTTAAAACAATTAAGATATTTGGGAGCATCATGTGATTGGAAAAGAACTAAATTCACAATGGATAATGATATGTCCGAATCAGTAATTGACATATTTATTGATCTCTATAAGAAAGGTGTAATATATCGTGGTGTTCGGATGGTTAATTGGGATTCAAAAGCTCAAACTGCTCTTTCTGATGAAGAAGTTATATACAAAGAAACTGAATCTACGTTGTACTATATTAGATACTTAATTGAAGGAAGTAACCAGTTTTTAGAAATTGCTACAAGTAGACCTGAAACTCTTTTAGGGGATTCTGCTGTATGCGTTAATCCTAATGATCAGAGATACATCCATTTAAGAAATAAATATGTAATAACACCTATTATAGGACGCAAAATACCAATAATATTTGATGATTATGTTGATTCAGAGTTTGGTTCTGGAGTACTCAAAATAACACCTGCACATGATATTAATGATTATTGCATAGGCCTAAAATATAATCTTGACATTATTAATATTCTTAACAATGATGGGACCGTAAATGAACTTGGTGGGAAATTCCAAGGGCAAGATCGTTTTGAATGCAGGGCTAATATTTTGAAAGAATTAAGGGAGTTAGGATTATTAGTTAAAGAAGTTCCATATATTAATAATATAGGATATTCTGAAAGAACAAACTCCATAATAGAGCCTAAATTATCAACACAATGGTTTTGTAAAATGAATGAATTAGCAAAACCTGCAATTAATGTTGTAACAAATAATCAGATCAAGTTTTATCCAGATAAATACAAAAATATATATTTACATTGGATGAACAATATTAAAGATTGGTGTATTTCTCGGCAATTATGGTGGGGACAAAGAATACCAGCTTACTATATTGATAACGGAGAATATGTAGTTGCCAAAGATATAGAGGAAGCTTATATCATATTCAAACAAAAATATCCAGATTTAAGCATTACTGATTTAAAGCAAGACGAAGATGTTTTGGATACATGGTTTTCTTCTTGGTTATGGCCCATATCGTCATTTGGTGGAATTCATGATAAGAATAATGAAGAATTGAAATATTACTATCCAATTAATGTTTTAGTAACGGCACCTGATATTATCTTTTTTTGGGTAGCACGAATGATTATGTTTGGATTATATTGGAAAAATGAAATACCTTTTGAAAAAGTTTGCTTTACAGGTCTTGTCAGAGATAAGTCTAAAAGAAAAATGTCTAAATCTTTGGGTAATTCACCGGACCCGATTGATTTAATAAATAAATATGGAGCAGACGGAGTACGTGTAGGAATGCTTTTGTGTGCACCTGCAGGTACCGATATAATCTTTGACGAACAGCAATGTTTGCAAGGACGAAATTTTGTAAATAAATTGTGGAATGCTTATAAATTGATTAATAGTTGGACCGTTGATAACAACTTGCAACAGCCTACTTACTCTCAGCAAGCAATAGAATGGTTTACTAATCTCATTTCTTATACTCAATTAGAAATAGAACATAATATAGAAAATTGTCGGATGTCAGATGCTTTGCATAATGTTTATGAGTTGATATGGGATAATTTCTGTCCATATTATTTAGAGATAATAAAGCCTGTTGATTCTAAAAAGATTGATAAAACAACAATGGAATCAACAAATATAATATTTTCGGCAATATTAAAATTTGCACATCTTTTTATCCCATTTGTGACAGAAGAAATATGGGCTAGAATGAAATATAATAGTTCTGGTTTGCTAGCCACATCAAAATGGGATTGTAATCCGATATATGATAAATATATAATTGATCAATCCGAGCAATTAAAATGCATAATTTCAAAAATAAGAAAGTTCAGGACAGATTATAAGATTTCTCACAAAGAATCTTTAAAGTTGATTATTAGATCAAATCAGCGTACATTCAAAATTGACATAATAAAAAAGATGTGCAATTTATCACTTGTTGAATATACTGATGAATTAGTGGAAAATTCATATTCATTTATAGAATATTCAAGTGAATTTTTTATTACAGGATATATAAATCGCCAAAATGAAAATCTTTTAGATAATATAATAGACAGAATTGAATATTTCAAAGGATTTATAAGTAAAATAGAAGAAAAGCTTAAAAATGATTCTTTCATTAACAAAGCTCCTGAAAGTATAATAAAAAGAGAAAAACAAAAATTAGAAGATTCAAAGTCTCAATTACTATTACTTCAAGAAAAAATGAGAACTATTACAAATGAGTGATAAATAGAACGAATAATGTTAGCATTACAATAGACATTATATAGATTAAATTGTTATATGGCTCATTTTGTGAGTTATTCTAAAGTTGTGTAATCCACAAGCAATAAGAATTACCATATCTTCGAAACCGAATTTATGGCATCTGAATCGTTCTTTAACAATACGACATTTTTTCATACCACCTATGGCATGTTCCACTTTAATCCTGATTCCGGAAATTCGCCTATTCTCTTGCTTTTCAGCAGTTATAAGTTCTTTTCCCTTAGGTTTTTTTGGGGCATGCACACTTCAATGACCTTCGTATGTGGAGCTAAGCCACACAATCCGAAGGTTTCCGATACAAAGCAGGTTGTTCTTTATGCTATGAGTTTTTTTACCACTATAACATGCTGACTGCCTGTCTTCGTCCGTAGGACTCTGAATGGTTCTCTCTGTTCCATCCAACAGAACATCCTCACATCTTTGAAGAATGTGTATCAGTCATTTGGAGTTACGGTCGGGCAATTCACCAAGTGTCTTCAATGTATGGCGGAGAATTTCTGAAAGAAGGTGAATCCACCTATTGGCTTAAGGCCGGGTCATTTCAAACTGGAAGGCATGGAGTTTCTGAAGAGGATTGGTCTTCAGGTATACTTAATATAAAGAACATCTAATCTTGAACCAAAGGCGATACACTGGTCTTCCTGTTGTAAGAAAAATACGTTGACACACTTTACCCTCCAGAGTAAAATAGCGCAATTTCATCCCAATGGTACTTGAAAGTTATTAGCAAGGCATCAAACTCAACAGGGGGTAACCCTGTCGTAGCAGCACTTGGTTATGACGGTGGCGAATCTTGTCGTAATAACATCAATTGAACTTTTTAGACCACAAAGATAGGAAAAGAACGCTTTAATCATTTATTCGATATAAATTCTAATTATAAAAATGAAAATAGGTGTAGAACTTGAATTTTTTATTTGTCATAAGAGCGATGAAACTTTCTATATGCCCGATATTATATCCAGATATTTGAAATATAATAGTGGATTCATTTCGATGCAGAAAGATAGCAACGGAATATGTATAAAAGCAAAAAATGAATTAGGTGTAACAATATCATTCGAATTTACATATAGTATTATAGAATTTTCAATAGACCCTCAATATGATATTCTAAGCTTGCATTCCATAATCAATACTGCTATATATGATTTTTCATTATTCATCGATCATTATGAATTAATGTTAATTTCTCATGGCATAGCTCCTTTTAATATACAATTTAAATATGTGAATAATCCGTATTACAAATTAATTAGAGAATTTCACGGAAACGATAATATAGCAAAGATATGTTCGTCTCAATCACATATAGACTATAAAGACGAAGATCTAATTAAAATAATTAATACATATAATAAGTGTAATTGGATTAATGCTCTTTTATTCTCAAACAGTCCACATATAGTAAATAGCAATAAAACGATATTATGTTACAGGGACTATATTTGGAAATTTAGTAGTCATGGGAGAGATAGTAATAATATATTAATATCGAAAGAATTTAATGATATTGAAGATTTGAACGCTTTCAATAATTCAAAATTAATATTTATGGTGTATAGAGAGTCAAAGCCTATATTATTATCTCAAATTCCTTTTAATCAATATGTAACATTGAAACAGGTAAAGGGATTACAATTTGATGAAGATTGTATAAGTGAAACATGGATACACCCTTCGGTTGATGATTATAAATATCTACGTTCATATCAAAATGTTGCAATTACTAATCGTAGAACTATTGAAATTAGAAGTGATTGTCAGCAGCCATTTAATAGATTGATTTACCCTGCAGTGTTTAACTTTGGCTTAAAACAGGCTGTTAATGAAGTCTCTAGCTATCTGAATAATATTAATTTTAATTTTTTTCAGCTGAGAGATGATGTTGTACAGAACGGATTTGACACGAAAATTGTGGAAAGCAAAAAATGGTTAACGGGAATATCAATAAATATTTTGTATATTATCAAAGAAAAGTATCGTTCTCGTGGATTTGGTGAAGAAAAGTATGTTGATGTTTTAATAAATCAGATGATTGAAGAAATCAATCCAGCCATAGAATATTTAAGCATTAAGAACAAGAAGGAATATTTTATGGCAGAGTGGAGAGATTTTTTAAAATCCAAATAAGATTTTGAAAAATGAAAAAAAGAAAAATTGTAGGAATTTGTTCATCTGTTGGGAACAAAGCTAAGGCAACGAATAACACTTATCCTATTATATTCATAAATAGGGTCTTTATTGAAATATCTCATAGTTACAATCTCATTCCAATTATCTTATCACCTACTGTAGATATAAGTGAAATTGAACAGATGGCAAATATGATTGATTTTCTAATCCTGACTGGAGGAGAAGATATTCATCCACAATTTTACAATGAGGTAATAAATTATGACTATTATGAATATAATGCATGTAATCCAACTTTAGAACGTGATTATTTTGAAATCCAATTATATAGTATAAGCAAATCATTAGGAAAGTCTATACTTGGCATTTGTAGAGGAATGCAAATAATAAATATATCAGAAGGAGGGACTTTATGTCAAAACATAGATACATATTTAGAACATTCAATTAGGAAAGATGGATGGATTCCATATCATAGTATAAAGATTAAAAAAAATACAATTCTTCATCAATTATTAGATATAGAAGAATATACGGTCTCTTCTACGCATCATCAATGTATAAAAAAGTTGGGAATGAATATTGTAGCGAGTGCTTATTCAGCAGATGGTATTGTGGAAGCTATTGAACTATGTAGCGATAAACAAAAAATTATTGGTTTTCAAGGGCATATTGAAAATATATTAACAAATTACACCGAGTATAACAAAATTATTAAATATATACTATCATGATAGAAAAAATAAGAGAATCAATCAAGGATATTGAATTCTATAATAGTATTAATGATTTATTTATTAATAATAGCTTAAATAAATTAGTAATTATTGATAAATCTATGATCATGAAAAGTTTCCCTAACAAATGGATGTCTAACAAAATAAAAGAGGCATTTATGTGTGAAAACTATGAAAGCACATATACTTCTGGCTCAACTAGTGAAAGAATGCAAATAGTTAGACCGAAAGATTGGTGGAAAGGAGAATACAAGAGAACGGCCAATTATAATAAATATCTTATGCAAAAAGAAATAAATAATTGGAAAAAAGCTATACTTACTACTGCAATATGTTCAAATATGGCTTGTTATTTGGAGACGCCTTCTTACGAGGAAAGAATTATACATAATACCTTATTCTTAAATATTCATCCAGATCCTAATACATGGAAGAAAACTGATATTGAAAGAATATGTTATGAAATAGAGTTATTTAAGCCTCTTTATATTGATGTTGATCCAATCTATTTATCTATATTGCTAAATAAAATATCAGATTATGGGATTAACTTTCAGTATACGCCTCAGGCTATCTCTTTATCATATGAGTACTGTACAAAAAATATACGTAAATTTATCGAGTCACATATTAAGTGCCCAATATTCAATCTTTATGGTTCAACTGAAATTGGATATATCCTATGTGAATGTGAGTGTGGACAAATGCATTTATGCGATGATTTAATTCAAGTTGAATTAATTCCATTCAAAAATCGAACAGACTTGTTCAGTTTGATAGTAACCTCGTTAAGAAACCCTTTTATGCCATTTGTGAATTATAAAACAGGGGATATTGTAAAAGCAACGAGCAGTAACAATAAATGCGAATGTGGATTAAGAACGCCAACTAACATTCAATGGGTCATGGGTAGAGAGAAAGATATAATAACTTTTGGAGAAACAGTGATGACTTATGGTGATCTTGACGAGATTGTATATTCATTATCTAATAATTTGATATTTGTCTACCAATTATTGTTAGAAGAAAAAAATGGTAACCTCATATTTAGATATACAACATTTAATAAAAAGGATATCCCTCAAATACATAAAACAGATTTTAAAGCTAAAATAAATGAATATTTCGGTACAAATATTTCTGTTAACTTTATATTCGAACAATCCATTAGACCTGAGATCTCAGGAAAATTTGCCATTATAAAAACAATATAAAATGAAATCACATTTTCCTATAATCAATTATTTTGAAAAAAAACATATAATATATGCAGATAGTGCTGCAACAACATTAAAACTGAAGACTGTTATTGACTCTGTCTCCAATTTTTATTCATTTGAAACATCAAATGTGTTTAGGGGACTACATCTACTTGCAGAAACCGCTACTGAGAAAGTTGAAATGTCAAGAGATATAGTAGCAGCTTTTATAGGTGCAAATTCATCAGAAATAGTATTTACCAGTGGGGCGACAGAAAGTATTAATATTGTAGCAAATGGTATTGAATATGAAGATGATTCAGAAATAATTGTTTCTATATTAGAGCATCATTCAAATTATTTACCTTGGATTGAGAAGGCTAAAGTTATTAGTCTGGAAATAGACGAATATGGGTATATTGATATAGAACAACTAAGAGATAATATAACATGCAAGACCAAGCTTATTGCAGTAACTTATATTTCAAATGTGACAGGTAATATTCAACCTATAAAGAATATAATTGATATTGCACATCAAAATGGCATAAATGTATTAGTTGATGCTACTCAAGCTATTAGTCACATACCAATTGATGTAAAAGAAATAGATTGTGACTATTTAGTTTTCTCATCACATAAGATTTTCGGTCCATCAGGAGTTGGTGTATTATATTGTAAAGATTCATTGTTAGATAAGTTGAATATTTTAAAATTCGGAGGTGGAATGGTAAATAGAATTTATAGTAATCGGAATATTATATATAAAGATCCTCCTTATAGTTTTGAAGCAGGAACTCCTAATATAGAAGGTATTATTGGACTTGGTGCTTCACTCGATTTTTTTAGAAATAATAGATTAGCCATCTATAATCACCTAAGGGCCCTAAATGCGTATATAGTTGATAAGTTTAGACAATTTGATTTTGTAAAATTTCCATTTGTTTTATCAAAAGAACATATTCCTATCTTTTCAATACTACCTCATAATACTATTCTAAATAGTTTGGAAGTTGCAAAAATATTGGCGACAAATTATGATATAGTAATTAATCACGGGTATCAATGTTCGCAGCCATTATATCGAAAATTTCACATTGATGGTGGTGCTATACGCTTTTCATTTCATGTATATAACACGAAAGAGGATGTTGATTATATATTCGAGTCTTTATCTAACATATTAATATCAACTAAAATGTAATAATATCTTATGAGAAAAATTCTATTAAACCTTGAAATTTCTACAAAGTGTAGAGCTGCATGTTCTATGTGTCCAAGAAAACATGTTCCTAAAAATAAATTTATAGATGATGATTTGGTAAATATCATATCAAAAGAACTGGATGATACTTTTTGGGAAATTGATTTATCAGGAAGAGGAGAACCAACTTTACATCCAAAATTTCATGAACTGTCTCGTATTATAAAAAATAATTCAAACACCCAATTAGCAGTAGTAACAACTGCTGATAATTTGACTGATAAAGTGAATGATACTTTTAGAGAATATATTGATGTAATTAGACTTTCTGTAAGTTCTTACGATGAGAAAATATTCAAGAAAGTACATTGTGGATTGAATTATAATAAAATATGGGACAATATAAAACGACTGGGTAACGAACATGCGTATAAAACTGTTATACATTTGACTGGAGGAAGTGTAATTTATGAAGGATTAGAGATTACAGTAGAAAAACTGCGGGAGATTGGCTTTAGAGAATTTAGATTGTTTCCGCTATGGAATAGAGCGGGAGATAATGAAGTAAAAGCCAAAGAAGAGGAATTTAGACATGATATAATAGAAAAATTAGGTTTAAGATCTTCAGAATCAGAATATGATGGTGGTAATAGTAGCGATTATATTAATGATTATAAAAGAAATAAGCTTACTAATCCTAAGTATTGTATTGTAGGTGATAGCAGTCTATTTATTACTTATAACGGTGACATATTAGGTTGTTTTCAAGATTTCTCCGGAAAGTGTATTGTGGCTAATATTCGCAATAGTAATCTCAAGGATATAATTAAGCATAAGAAAGACAAAGTTGGCAGATATGAATTTTGTTCAAATTGCAATTCGAATATTGCTATATTAAATATTGATTAACAAATAAAAAAAATAAAATTATGAATTATCAATTATCAGTGGGTTTCAACGGGAAAAAAGATACTCTGTTGAAAATTATCAATTCTTCGAATAAAGTAGGTGATGTCTATACAGGAGGTCTTAGTGGAAAAATCTATGGTGGGCGTTTTCAATATGAAGATTCTTATGAGAAGATTAAAGAGAATATTGAAATATGCCATAAACATGGAATAACTCTTTCGATTACTTTAAATAGCCCAAGTGGAGTTCCAGAAAAAAGTGATAAAATTTGGTGGGATGACATTGCAAATTACCTTTGCGAATTAGAAAGTATTGGAGTTGATAAAGTCATTTGCTCGCATCCTTTTCTGATTTCTCTGGCAAAAGAGAAAACTAATTTAATTGTAGTAGCTTCAACTATTGCTGAAATATCTAATGTGAGATCAGCTTTGTATTATGAGGAATTAGGAGCCGATATTATAGTACCTTCAGTGAGTATAAATCACGACTTGAAGGAATTAATTTTAATGAAGGATAATTTACAGCATGCCACATTAAAAATACTTGTAAATGAGGTTTGCCTAGGAAATTGTCCTTATAGACGGTTTCATCATGCTCATTTATCAAAGGCAAACCATAGAAATTATGATACCTTAATTCCGCAACACTTTGATTTAACTTTATTTATA